>OFHM01000143.1_pt1 | contig 67650 bp, 61 predicted proteins | sample 1521311 | NCBI WGS metagenome assembly OFHM01 (sample SAMEA3504083, study PRJEB24116) | mouse gut metagenome | biome: mouse gut; feature: mouse-associated habitat; material: faeces | place: Denmark | collected 2011 | reverse complement strand
AGCATAACCCGTACAAACAGCTGCCAGGGGGAGCATCCGTCCACGATCCCGGCTTCGTCCATATCCTTGGGCACCGAATTGACAAATCCCGATACCAGAAAGACGGACTGGGGGATAAACATGGCCGTATACACCAGAATCAGGCCAACGTAATTATCCAGCATCCGGATGGCCTGCAATACCTGCACCAGGGCGATCATCTGCAGCGGAATGATCATCCCCGCCAGGAAAAAGGCGTAAATCTTTTTATTCCAGAAATCCGCATTCCGGCTTAAGACATAGCCTGCAATCGTCCCCAGAAAGACGGACAGCCCGATACTGACCACCGTCACCAGTGCGCTGTTAAAAAAAGAACGGATCAGATTGGTTTCCTGAAAAATCCGGGCAAAATTTCCGAACTCCCAGGTCTGGGGCAGCGCCAGTGTTAATACATTTGTTTCCGCAGGTGTTTTCACGGAATTTATAATAATTAAAATAAGAGGAATTAATATAATAAAACTAAGAATCCATAATACTGCTTCAAATACGCCTATTTTTATTTTTTTCTTTTTCCATACAATCTCTGCAGGTACCCAGAAAATAAGTGATATGCCCGTGAATTCTGCCCTCAAATTCATTGCCGGCAATGATGTTGATATGGTCGATATTTTCCATTTTTAAATCCATCACACTGCCGCATCCGGTGCAGAGAACATGATAATGGGGAGATGTATTTCCGTCGAAACGGTCAGGGCCTATACCGGTCGAAATTTTTCTGATCTCCCCCAGCTCTGTCAAAAGAGATAAATTACGGTATACGGTTCCAAGACTGATATTGGGAAATTCTTTTTTCACATTCATGTAAACCGTTTCGGCAGTAGGATGCTCACAACAGTCAGCAAGGAATTCCCGGATGCTTTCCCGTTGGCGGCTGTATTTCATCAATGTTCCTACCTCCTGTAATAATGATAATTATTATTGATTCCTGTCTAATATAATACCCCGGCGCAAAAATGTCAAGTGCCGGGGCAAAGTAAAATATTTCCATATTTCAGATAATGATGACTTTTGTTGCGCTGTTATGCAGTCACAGAGGGATCAGCAGTCCTTACTGTTTTCAGAAGATGACGCAGAACCGCTGTCAGATTGTTCCGAACCGGAGTTGCCGGAAAATATACCATAACTTCCTTTACGGGCAGGCAGGTTGATATATTTTTTGATGGCAAACAGAATCCCGATACTCAGAATGGTGATGAGATTTTCCACCACCGTGGTATGATCCAGAATCATATGACGGGCCACAAGAAATATCAGAACCTCCAGCACAGTATCTTCACTGGGCTGACAGAGCATTTTCAGAAACTCAATGCCAATCAGTATATTGAACACATGTCCCACAAAAATCAGGAAAGCAGTATTAGAACTCCTGTCATTCCAGTAATCCAGAAAAGAACCGCCCAGAGAGCTGCATGCAATCAGAATGGCGGCCAGAACCACAAGGGCCATCAAAAGCTCCAGGAAATTACAGGATTCATAGAGGATATTTCTGATTTTGCGCAGTAAATTATTCAAAGAAATTCTCCTTTTTTGAAATTTAAATCCGAGCGTTCTGCTTTGAATCCTGACCATGGGCGTTACTTTTACAGTTAGCTCGGCCCAGGCGCCCTTACGGCACATGAAAGATTCTGCTTAGTGCTGCTTTGTTCCCAACCTGACACGGTTCACAGAGTTCCATTGCGTAAGACCCAGACGTCATCACCACTTATAAAAGGCAGCCCCACAGGCAAAAACCCGGGGCAGAACATCACTCCAACTATAGCGGATTGTTGGTACAGGGCACCGCTACCGCCCCAGCTGCTCGGAGTCTTAAGTATATCCTTTTTAAAGGAAAATGTCAACTGTTCCGGAAGGGTTTATTCCATTTGTTTCTCCAGACGCTTCGTTTCCCGCAGTTTTCGGAAAAATTCACTGAGCATGGTGGAACATTCTTCTTCCAGTATACCCCGTACCAGCTCCACCTGATGATTGAAGGCAGATATCTGCAGCAGATTCAGCACGGAGCCGGCACAGCCTGCCTTGGGATTCATGCTGCCCATGACCACCCGGTCCATTCTGGACTGGACAATGGCTCCTGCGCACATCTGGCAGGGTTCCAGAGTCACATACATGGTGCAGCCCTCCAGCCGCCAGTCTCCCAGCTTTTTACTGGCCTTTTTTATGGCGGAAAGCTCTGCATGGGCCAGGGTGTTTTTGTCCGTATTCCGCCGGTTGTAACCTCTGGCAATGATTTTATTTTCATATACAATGACGCAGCCAATGGGGACCTCCTGAATTTTTTCTGCCTTTCTGGCTTCCCGGATGGCGGCCTTCATAAATTTTTCTTCCTGGTTCATAGGCGCTCCTGTTTTTTTCTCAATAGTTGTGGTAAGATAATAATATTATTATACAGGAAATCAGGAGAACATACAAATGAATCTGATGTATCAGACCAAACGTCTGGAATTAAAAATACTGCCGGATACAGCCGCTCCCCAGGTACTGAAATTCCATCTGGACAATCAGGAAATATTCGAGGAGTATGAGACGGACAGGCCCCTGCAGTTTTATACGGAAAATTTTCAGAAAAAGCTCCTCCAGTGCGAGTACAATATGGCGGTAAAACAGAAAGCCATCCGGTTCTGGGTGTTTGAGAAGGGAATGACAGAGAAGGTCATGGGCACCGTTTCTTTTCAGCATATTAACCGGGGCTATTATCAGTCCTGTGAACTGGGATATAAATTTGATCACAGCTGCTGGGGCAGAGGATATGCAAAAGAAAGCATTTCCAGAGGAATCCGCGTGATGTTTGAGGAATTAAAACTGCATCGGATAGAAGCCAGCGTGCTTCCGGAGAACACAGCTTCCGGAAAACTGCTGCGGGGTCTGGGATTTGAGCTGGAAGGAGTAAAAAAGCAGAGCGTCAGGCTCCATGGGGTCTGGAGAGACCATGAACTGTACGCTCTGCTTTCCGGTCCGGATACTTCCCGTCAGGACAGCGGGCTGTGAAATAAATTATCCTTCGTTCAGATAACGATACCAGTAACCGAATTCCCCGGTGTTTACTGGAACAGACTTCTCGTTGCGGAATTCCGGGAACCCGAAAAGGGTTGCCATAACGCGCTCCGGATTCTGGTATATGCCTGGAATACCGATAAACCAGCGTTTTTTCCCTTTTTTTTCAGTCATGCCCAGAATCAGATAGCGGTAGTTGAAAAATCCGTGGAGCAGGAAACTGTTATTCCCCAGATACCAGTATTGACGCGGCAAAAGCCGCAGATCCTTTAATTCCAGACGGACACAGAGCGTAGATTCATCACCGGCAAAAGGCGTCATCACCGGATAATTTTCGAGAATAAAATCCCATTTCAGGCTCCAGTTTTCCGGCAGAGGCTCCGGTTTCGGGTCTGCTCCTGCAGGAGTATGGGGCTGAGGCTGGAAAGAACGTTCTGGTCTGGAGATTTCGATTAACTTTGGTGCGGCTTCTGCGGCCCTGAGATCTGCATCAGGAACAGAAGAAGGAGCAGGAGAAGCGCCGGTGTCGGAGCTGGACAGGGGAAAGGGGGACAGGTGATCCTCCGGGGCAGCCTCAGGTGGAATACTGCCGGTGGAAGCTGCCTGCACCGCCGGTTCCTCTGCCGGGGCAGGTTCCGCAGAGCGAGCCGGCTCCGGAGATTTATTTTGTGGCTTCGGTTCTGATTTTTTCCGTGGTTCCAGGAACTGTTCCCTGACGAATTCCCGGTCGTTCCACTGGCTCACAAACATAATTTCCGAATCCAGGGGAATGAAAATTCCGCTGATATCATCCAGCCGGTAGCCGCTGTCAGACAGAGGTTCCCCCTTTAAGATGGTTTTAAAATCTCCGTTTCCCCGTGAAAGCCCCATGGTTCCCAGCAGAATACCGGGAAATTTCTGCTGATTTTCGGCATAGAAATACACCGGAATCGGAGAAAGGCTGTGACCGGTGTTTTTCATATGTATTTCCACAAGACATTGGCTGTCTCTTTTTTCTATTTTGGCAAATCCTACGTTGTGGCGTTTGATTCCACGCTCATATAAATAAAGATATGTAATCATTCGATGGAATTCAGACATTTTTCTACTCCCGAAAAACTTTTTACATCTTATTCCCATCGTATGAAATTTATGCATGAAAATATGCAGGCGCCTGGAAGATACCCTGCTATTCTGTCTGTCCGGTAATGGCCAGCGCCAGGTCGGAACCGAAAGAGGACATATTGGCAGGAACCCAGGTGCTGTTCTGGATAACACAGTCCACAGAAATATCAGTGGTTTTTTCTGAGGGCGTCACTTCATGGTAAGCTGTGATTAAATTCTGGGTATAGGTGTCCATCAGAAATTTGTTCTGTTCTTCTGTGGAAGCAAAACTTTTATGCCGGGCGTCTTCCTTGGCACTGAAAAAAGCGTCCGCATCCAGGCTGGATTCATCAAAATAAGTGGTGTGAATTACAACGGTTGCCTTTCCGTCCGCTTCGGAAATAATTTCAGCAGAAGCCTTCATTTTGGCCAGGGCGGTTTTGCGGGCATTGCACAGTTCATCCAGTACCGCTTCTTCTATTTCCTGCCCGCTGGCAGAAAAATTGGCCCGGAGCGTTTCTTTCAGAGAATCGTCATAAGTCTGGCGGGCAGTATTAATATCTTCCTCCGTCATTCCCAGAGAGGTGATTCCCTGGGTATCCCCCAGAATATACAGATCATAAATTGCCCTGACAGAGTCAGCGGCATTTTTTTTCGGTTCTCCGCAGCCGCTCAGGAAAGCGGCGCATAAGCACATGGCAAAAAACAAAATGGAAAAATATTTTTTCATGGGAAATCCTTTCCTGCATAAAAATGGAAAACATTCTGATTAGTTACCTGATTTTCACTATTATTATAAATGGAAATAAAATAAAAGGCAAGAAAAACAGAATTCAGGGCGGGAAGAATCCGGCCTGCCTGAAATGAAAAAGTGACTCAGTCCGGGCTGTAATTAGAGAATCGCGGATTTCGTGGACAAAGAAAAGCAATTGTTCTATAATGACAGACGTGGAGGAGAGACAGGAAAGGCAGGGGAATAATAAGGAATGGCGGTATATGAAATCGGAAATTATATCCACGATATGAGGGTGGAACGTGGATATTCGCAGGAAGAATTATGTTTTGGAATCTGTTCTGTGGGAAATCTGTCCAAGATTGAAAACGGGACGCGGCTGCCAAATCGGAAAACCGTGGAAGCACTGACACAGCGTTTGGGCTGCGGAGAGACGTTTCTGCAGTATTCCAGCAGAGAGGAAATGCAGCAGGTGGAAATATGCAGCCGGATTGTCCGTAAAATTACCAATTATGACTATGAGGGACTGGAAGAGCTGACTGACAGATTTGAGCGCACCATAGCAAAGGGAGATATTCTGAATTCCCAGTATTGCCGTTTTACCAGAATTATATTGAAACAGCGGAAAAATGAAGACTGGGCAGGGATTATTGAAGAACTGGAGGAAACTCTGCGCATGACAAAACCCAATGGAATTGAAGTGGAAACTGCACTGAAAGGGCTGCTGACCTATAATGAAATGGTAATTCTTATCAATATTGCAAGAGCATACCGGAAACTGGGCAGGCGGGACAAAGCCATAGAAATACTGTTCGGGCTGAAACAGTATATGGATACGCATATCATAGACCGGAGAGAAAAGGCACAGAAATATCCAATGATTCTGTTTAATCTTTCCAATCTGCTGCTGGATGAAAAGAAATATTCTCATGTGGTGGAACTCTGTAATCAGGGAATCGCCATGGAGAAAGAAAATAACCGTTTTTGCCTGTTCCCCAAATTCCTCATTAACAGAGGGCTCGCCCTGCTGGAACTGCAGGAAAGAGAACAGGCAAAAGAGTCATTTATAAAAGGCTTCTGTGCTTTTTATGCCCTGGGAGACAGGACACAGTGTGAAAAGCTGCAGAATTTTCTGAAAGAAAACTGGCAGATGGAATCAATAATACTCCATGAGATCGTCGAAATATGACAGGGTACTGATTCCAGGCAGCTTCGGACCTGATTTGAAAGAGGTCAGCGATGGAAAAAGCGCAGACAAAAGACAAAAAGATAAACAGGTGCTTATGATTGTTTTTTTCATAAAAAAACCTCCTTTGTGAATGTTTACAGCCATGTGTTTACCTGATGTAAACACTGATATGATGTGGGAAGTATAACACGATAACCCACGGGCAGCCATGAACTTTGAGGAAAAATTAGGAAATATTTCCTATTTTTTCGGAGATAAAAAAAGGAAAATTTCGGAAAAATCTATAAATTTCCGCCAGAAACCTGAAATTTTCCTCAAAGTGTATGGTGATTCCGGTGAAACGCCCGTAGAATAATCACAAGGGGTGTGAAAAGGGGAAAAGATCTCAATAAAACTTTAGCTCCGAAAGAAATCTTTGTGACTGGAAAGGAAAAGTACCAGAAGGGTACAGGGTTCCGCCGGCTGCAGAGATTTTTTTCTGTTCTTTTATAAAATGGTGAGTATGACAGGATTTTTCATGAATCTGATGCAGAAAGAACAAAGTGGGCAGGCCCTGCGCATATTATTTTATCTTACAGGAAAGATACTTTCACGCGTTAGCGTGACAAGGTCTTTCCTGTAAGATAAAAAAAGCGCTGAAAACTCAGCGCTTTTGTAACGGAGGAGGGGGGATTTGAACCCCCGCGCCGGGACTACCGACCTACTGGTGTTCGAAGCCAGACCCTTCAGCCGCTTGGGTACTCCTCCAGAATGGTAAATAAGATGACGGCCCTGTAATTTATGACGGAAGCCAACAACTGCCAGGACACCGTAACATCTCCAGATATTATACCAGAAATTTTCAGAAATGCAAATGGAAACAGAAGAAAAATCTTGTGGTGGACAAAATAATGAGCTATAATATTTCCGTCAGGCAGGAAATACCTTTCCTGCCATAATGATGGAAAATGAATGAATTACTGGAAATGAAATATGGTAAAGGATGTGAAGATTATGAAAAGAATTGGAATGCTGACAAGCGGCGGCGACTGCCAGGCATTAAATGCGGCAATGCGCGGAGTGGTAAAAGGACTGAGCAAAAATGTGGAAGATCTGGAAGTATACGGTTTTTACGAAGGGTACAAGGGCCTGATTTATGGAAATTACCGTCTGCTTACCGGCTCGGATTTTTCAGGAATTCTTACAAAAGGCGGTACGATTCTGGGAACTTCCAGACAGCCATTTAAAATGATGCGGGTACCCGATGAAAAGGGCCTGGACAAGGTGGAAGCCATGAAACAGACTTATTACAAGCTGCGTCTGGACTGCCTGGTGATTCTGGGAGGAAACGGAACCCAGAAAACAGCAAATCTTCTCAGAGAAGAAGGATTGAATGTGATTCATCTTCCCAAAACCATTGACAATGATATTTACGGTACAGACGTAACCTTCGGTTTCCAGAGCGCCATCAATATTGCAACGGAAGCCATTGACTGTATCCATACCACAGCCGCTTCCCATAACCGTGTGTTTATTGTGGAAGTAATGGGCCATAAAGTGGGCTGGCTCACACTGTACGCAGGAATTGCCGGAGGCGCAGACATAATCCTGCTTCCGGAAATCCCCTATGATATTGATAAAGTAGTTTCTGCCATCGCAGGAAGAAATAAAGCGGGAAAAGGCTTTACCATACTGGCAGTGGCCGAAGGAGCCATTTCCAAAGAAGACGCGGCCCTTTCCAAAAAAGAGCTGAAAGAAAAGAAAAAGAGCAGAAAATATCCTTCCGTTTCTTACGAAGTGGCAGCCAGAATCGAAGAAAAAATCGGAAGCGAAGTGCGTGTGACCGTTCCGGGACATACCCAGAGAGGCGGAAGCCCCTGCCCTTATGACCGTGTACTCTGTACCAGACTGGGCGCGGCAGCTGCCAGCTTAATCCTGAAAGGGGAGTATGGATATATGGTAGCCATGGTGAACGGAAATACGAAGAAAGTTCCCCTGGAAGAAGTGGCAGGAAAATTAAAAACAGTAGAGCCTGATTCCAAAATTATAAAAGAAGCAAAATTAATCGGCATCAGCTTTGGTGATTAAATATGTCATATACGGCCTTATACCGGAAATTCCGTCCTCAGGAATTTGAAGATGTCCGGGGACAGGAACATATTGTAACAACCCTGAAAAATCAGATCCGGGCAGAACGGGTGGGACATGCCTATCTGTTCTGCGGAACCAGAGGAACCGGGAAGACTACCATAGCCAAAATATTTGCCAGGGCAGTCAACTGCGATCATCCGCGGGAAGGAAGCCCCTGCGGCCAGTGCCCCTCCTGCAGGGCCATTGGCGCAGGCAGCTCCATGAATGTGATAGAGATTGACGCCGCATCCAACAACGGTGTGGATAACATCAGGGAAATCCGCGAGGAAGTGGCTTATTCTCCCACGGAAGGCAGATATAAAGTCTATATTATTGATGAGGTTCATATGCTTTCCACAGGGGCATTCAATGCACTGCTGAAAACGCTGGAAGAACCTCCCTCCTATGTGATTTTTATTCTGGCCACCACAGAAGCCCATAAAATACCTGTGACCATCCTTTCCCGCTGCCAGCGGTATGATTTCCGGAGAATTACCATTGACGCCATAGCCGCACGGCTGGAAGAACTTATGGAAAAAGAACAGGTGGAAGTGGAACCCAAAGCCATCCGCTACATTGCAAAAGCGGCAGACGGCTCCATGCGGGATGCCTTAAGCCTGCTGGATCAGTGTATCGCCTTTTATCTGGGAGAACGTCTCACCTTTGAAAAGGTGCTGGAAGTGCTGGGGGCTGTGGACACAGAGGTGTTTTCCGACATGCTGCAGAAGATTCTCAGACAGGATGTGGCCGGCGTCATTATCCTGTTGGAAGAACTGGTGGCACAGGGCCGGGAGCCAGGACAGTTTGTGACAGATTTCACATGGTATCTCAGAAATTTGCTTTTATTGCAGAGTTCTGATAATATGGAAGACGTGCTGGATATTTCCAGTGAAAACCTGCAGCTTTTAAAAGAAGAATCAGCGATGGCAGAACCGGAGCAGCTGATACGCTATATCCGTATTTTTTCAGAGCTGTCCGGCCAGCTCCGCTATGGCACCCAGAAAAGAATCCTTCTGGAAATTGCCCTGATTAAACTGTGCAGGCCCCAGATGGAACGGGATTATGAGTCTCTGGTTCAGAGAATTTCCAGTCTGGAAAAACAGATGGAACAGGGCGTACCTGTTTCCCGTGGAAAAATTTCCCAAGGAAACAGCGGAAAGAATCAGGGAGAACCTGCAGCTGTCCGGTCAGAAGAAACTGCAGAGAATGAGCCGGCGCCCCGTATGCCAAAAGCAGTACCGGAAGATATTCAGAAAGTGGTGCAGAACTGGCGTTCTATCATTGAAGGTTTGTCCGGCGGACTGAAGAATTATCTGAAAACCGCTCATTTAAGCCTTTCGGGGGAAAATCAGCTTCTGATTGTGTTAGAAGACGAGGTGGCAGAGGCATTTGTGGGCACGGAAACTCATATGCAGGAACTGAAGCAGGTAATATCGGAAAGAACGGGAAAAGAAGTGGAAGTAAAAATCCAGTTCCATGAAACCGGACGTCCGGCAGAAGATACTTACGTGGATCTTGGAAAACTCATAAATATGGAAATAGTCATAGAAGACTGAAACAGAGATTAGGAGGATGTACAATGGCGAAACGCGGAGGATTTCCGGGAGGAATGCCCGGTAACATGAATAATCTGATGAAGCAGGCCCAGAAAATGCAGAAGCAGATGGAAGAGGCCACCAAAGCGCTGGAGGAAAAAGAGATTACAGCAGCCGCAGGAGGCGGAGCTGTGGAAGTGACCATTTCCGGTAAACGGGAAGTAACAAAGGTGAAACTTACGGAAGAAGTAGTGGACCCGGACGACATCGAAATGCTGGAAGACCTGATTATGGCGGCTACCAATGAGGCCCTCCGCCAGATTGAAGAGGCGTCCCAGCAGTCCATGTCGAAAATCACGGGTGGACTCGGCGGAATGGGCGGCGGATTTCCATTTTAATTTTATGCAGGGAGGAAAAAATGGATTATTACAGCAGCCAGATAAGTAAACTGATTGAGGAGTTATCTTCTCTGCCCGGAATTGGAAGCAAGTCGGCACAGCGGCTTGCTTTTCATATTTTGCATATGCCGCTGGAGCATGTGGAGAAACTGGCTTCTGCCATAACAGAAGCCAGAAGAAATGTAAAATACTGTAAAGAATGCTACACCCTTACCGACGACCAGCTCTGTCCCATCTGTAAAAACAAAAACCGGGACCATAAGACCATTATGGTGGTGGAAGACACCAGGGATCTGGCGGCTTATGAAAAAACCAACAAATACGAAGGGGTGTATCATGTGCTCCATGGAGCCATTTCCCCCATGCTGGGCATAGGCCCCGGAGATATCAAATTGAAAGAGCTGATGCACCGGCTGCAGGCAGATGTGGATGAAGTAATCATAGCCACCAACTCCAGTCTGGAAGGAGAAACCACAGCCATGTATATCAGCAAACTGATTAAACCCACTGGAATCAGAGTATCCAGAATTGCCAGCGGCGTGCCTGTGGGAGGAGACCTGGAATATATAGACGAGATGACGTTGCTGCGGGCCCTGGAAGGAAGAACAGAATTGTAGAAGAACGTCGAAATGTTTTTCTGGGGTGTGACAGAGATTTCCAAAAACTGCAAACAGAATATGCTACCATGTGGAAAAAGAGGTGAAGACATGATAGAAATTGTTTGCAGAGAGGGTTTACCGGAAGAAAAAGAGAAGAAAATAAGCCTTCCCAAAAACATCCGTCAGATGGGCAGCCCTGGGGGAAGACATAAGATATACCTGGAAGATTATGTATATACATATCTGAAAACCATAGCAGGGAAAAAAGAAACCTGCGCCGCTGTATTTCTGGGAAACAGTCAGGTGTTCAAGGATATCCGCTATACATTTATCAGCGGAGCCCTGGAGTGCGGAAACGGCGTATTCCAATGGGATAATATCTGTCTGGACGACAGTTTCCGGGAACATATGGAACGGGAAAAGGAGCAGCATTTTCCTGAAAAAGAGATTGTGGGCTGGTTTCTGGGAAAAGCGGGACAGGCCATGGAGCTTCCGCCTGTGGCAGAAGCCGCCCACCGGAAATATTTTTCAGGCAGGGACAAGGTGCTGATGCTGATGGACGTTCTGGAAGACGAGGAGGTATTCTTCATCTATGACCAGGGCTACCTGCAGAAACGGGAAGGTTATTATATCTATTATGAGAAAAATATTTCCATGCAGGAATACATGATCAGCAAAAAAGAAGAAGAACAGCGCCTGGAGGAACTGACGGAACTGGCAGAGGCAGAAAAGGGCACGGAGTTTGCCCGGCTGCACCGGGAATTAAAAGCCGGAAACGAAGGACAGGAAGAAGCCAAAGGGAAAAAAGCCCGGTCTTTGGAGAAGATGTCCGTTTCAAAGCAGCCCGGAGAAGAAGCGGTACAGGAACAGAAATCATCAGAAACAGATTCTGTACAGAAACAGAACTTATCAGAAACAGATTCCGTGCAGAAACAGAACTTATCAGAAACAGATTCCGTACAGAAACAGAACTTATCAGAAACAGATTCCGTGCAGAAACAGAAATCACCAGAAACAGATTCCGTGCAGAAACAGAGAGAAGTCCAGAGTGAAGAATTTCGGGAGCTTTACCGGGAACTGGAGCGGGAATCCGGGCCGGAGCCTGGAAATCCGGAAAAAATATTCGCCAGAAACAATCTGGAAGAACCCAGAACCCATGCTGAGGAAGCGTTGGAATCCTATCGGAATATGATACTGGAACGTCAGGGAAAACAGCTGGCCAGACAGAATCGCAATTTCCTCTATACAGCTTCCTCTTTTTTCCTGGTGGTTGTTTGTGTTCTTGGCATTACCACCATAAACAATTACCGGAAAATGCAGGAAGTAGAGGATGTTCTGGATGTTATGAATCATGTGGAATCAGAGGGAAAACGTTCCGGAAATGAGAATGGGCCGCTGGTGGAAAGTGTGTCTTCCCAGGTATCTCCCCTGGAGGAAGAGGCTGCTGCCCAGGAAAACGGGCAGAAAGACCAGGGAGCCGGCAGCGGAGAGGCAGCCGGACAGGAGCCCCGGCCCACAGAAGGGGAAGCAGCCGGGCAGGAACCTGCACAGCCGGAAACCGGTGAAGGACAGACAGGTCAGGAAACCTCCGGGGAACCCTCCGGACAGGCCCCAGACAGTTCGGAGGGAACAGGGACAGATGCTTCCACGGAACCTCCGGCAGAGGATAATACCGCTCAGGAAACCTCCGGCGGACAGCCGGCGGAACCCAGATATTATACCGTGCAGCCGGGAGATACCCTTGCTTCCATCTGTATCAGTATTTACCATACCAAAGACATGATGGGAAAAGTCTGTGAAGTAAACGGGATTGAAAATGGAGATAAAATTTACGCAGGACAGAAACTGCTGCTTCCATGAGATTCTGAACATGATATTTATGAAAAAATGTGCAGGAACCATAAGAGTGTGTTATGATAAGAGCAGACTTTCCATGCACAGTTGACGGATTTCATACCTGGAGGTGTAGTTTTGGCAGATAAAGCATACCGGATTGTAAAATCGGATGTAAAGGAAATGAATGAGAAAATCCACAGGCACCGGAGAAGAATTCTGGGTATCATCACGTTTGTAACGATTCTTCTTCTGGCCGGAAGCGCCGGACTGTATATATATTTGCAGACCAGGACCTATACCGGCTATGAAGTGCTGAAAACCGTAAAAAGGGAGGATTCTTCAGGAACACAGTTTGACGTGTTCAATGGGAATATTCTGAAGTACAACAAGGACGGTGCATCTTTGGTGGACACAGATAATAAAACGATCTGGAACCAGACTTATGAAATGCAGTCACCCATGACGGATTCCTGTGAAAACTATGTGGTAATCGCAGATAAAAAAGGCGACCGGATTTATATTATGGACAGGTCGGGGCCCTGCGGAGAAATCAAAACTGCCATGCCCATTCAGCGGGTGCAGGTGGCCAGCCAGGGTACGGTGGCGGTGCTGATGGAACAGGAAGGCACCGGGTACATACAGGTTTATGACAAATCAGGGGAATACCTGGCAGGCGGGGAAGTGCACACGGAAAACAGCGGTTATCCCCTGGACCTGGCCATATCCAATGACGGAAAAAAGCTGGCGGTGTCATTGCTGGACGTAAACGAAGGAACTGTAAAAACCACCATTACCTTTTTCTATTTTGACTCCATGGGACAGAATGAAATTGATAATATTGTGGGCCAGTATTCCTATTCCGAGATGGTGGTTCCCAAAGTGGAATTTCTCACAAACGATGTTATGGTGGGATTTGGAAATGGAAAAGCAGTGATTTTTGACGCTTCCAATAAGCCGAAAGTCAGAAAGGAACTGGAACTGAAGAGAGAAATCCGCAGCATTTTTTATAATGACGCCTATATGGGCTTTGTATTTGATAATGAGAATAAAGAATCTTCTTATCATATGAATATTTACGACCTGCGGGGGGCAGAAGTTCTTTCCCAGGATTTCCGAATGGAATATCAGGAAATCGGTTTTCTGGAAAATGATGAAATCTGCATCCGAAATGATCTGGAATGCGCCATATATACCCTGCGGGGCATTCGCAAATATCATGAGAATTTTGAGAAAAATATCTGGAAGGTAATGTCTGCCAACAAAGTCAGAGATTATATTTTCCTGACAGATGGAGAAACACAAAGGATCAGACTGAAATAGGAGTACAGGAAAAATGGACAACATATTACTGATAATTGTGCTGATTGTTCTGGGGTGTTTTACCCTTCACGGCTATATCAGAGGAATGGTGCGGATGGTTTTTTCTCTGGTTGCCATTGTTCTGACCGTTGTTCTGGCATCTCTGGCCGCCCCGTATACAGCGGAATTCCTTCGGACACAGACGCCGCTGTACGATACCATCCAGGAAAAATGTGCGGAGGCAGTGCAGTCTGTAATCGAGAAAAATATGGAAGAAAAACTGCCGGAGCAGGAGGAACTGCCCGGACAGCAGGAAACACCAGAGCAGAGTCAGGAAGCAGAACCGGAAAAGCTGCAGCTGTTCGGCATGGAACTTCCCCCGGAAGTACAGGAGCTTTTTACCGGAAATCTGGCAGAACAGGCCAGAGCACTGATGGAAGACAGCGGACTTTTTGAAGAGGCTGCAAATCAGATTGCAGATGCAGTGCTGCTGCGTCTGTCCTGGACCCTGTCCTTTCTCATTATAAGTATTCTGCTGGGCGTTTTGATCCATCTCCTTGATATTATTGCAAAACTGCCGGGAATCAACAGTATCAACCATGTGGGCGGCCTTATTGTGGGAGCGCTGGAAGGGCTGGTAATTGTGTGGATTCTGTTCTTTGTGATTACCCTGTGCCAGGGCAGTCACTGGGGAAGCGGAATGATGAAAGAGATCCAGGAAAATCCCCTGCTGAAGCTGCTGTATGAAAATAACGTGATTGAGCAGATATTCTGACAGGATATCCTGGGTGCTCTATATAATAACAGAGGAATTGAAGGAAAGCAGCAGTGGATTCATCGTGTTATCAGTCTTGCAAAACAGATTCAGAGCGATGAAGAACAAAAATTTGTATTTTCCGGTCTCCTGGTAGTAAGTGACAAATTTATCAGCGGTGAAGACCCGGAGGCCATAAGGAGGGAGATTACCATGACGAAAATTGGAAATGCGTGTTCCGGAATCACAGATTCTGGAGTTGTATTCGGCAGATGATTTAAAAGCAGCAAAACAGCGGCAGTAAGGTTTTATAATGAAATATCCTTTATTGAGTATTAACAGCTTAATAAATATAGATTTTGAAAAAAGATTGTAAGAAAGTGTCATATTTTATCTCGTTCAGTTGTTATTATAAGCAGGGAGTATAAATTATTGCAGAATCCCCCGGAGCCTCCCCTCAAAAACGCTCCGGGGGATTCCTGTGTCCTGTCAGAAGACGGGCGGAACTTTTCCTGCTGTCAGGAAAAAATATCGTGAATCTGCAAAATCTGCAGAAATTACCAGTCATATAAAAAATTTCCTGAAAGAATACCGTAAAAAAATAGCTTTCTTCGGAGAAATGTGTTATAATTCATAAACGGAGTATTGTATCCGGAGCAGGTAAGATACGGTTTTACCAACTTTTACAAAAGAGAAAGCTGTTCCGGATGTAATTCTCCTTATACTGACAGTTCAGACAGAACATACGTTTTAGCGGAGGAGATAATGTACAGGAAAATTTGCGGGAAATGTACAGGAAGTTCCCATAACGCAGATGAGAATACGGGATAACAGAAATACATATAAGAAAATTGCAGTAAAACTATTATGAATACAGGCAATAATGCCGAAAAAAATTAATAATATAAATATAGACAGACCGAAAAATGGTATGCGTGTGGGATGAAGCAAGGAGGAATGGACTATGCATAGGGATGTTGGGAAGAGGATAATGGCAGTGTTGTTAAGCATCTGCATGATAGCCGGGATGGTGGACTGGTCCGGCTTTACGGCGCGTGCGGCGGATGAGGTGTTGGATATTAACGAAATAGTTATAAAAGATACAGGAACTAAAGTATATAATGGTAAGCCCCAGAAACTGGCACCGGAGGATTTTGAGGTGTGGGCAGCGGATGAGAGGGGGAACCGACAACAGGTGACAGATCCTGATGGTTATACCCTGTCTTACAGCCAGAGTGAAAACAGTATGATAGATGCGAAGACTTATACGGTAACGATAACCGGAAATACGGAGGCAGGATATAGAGGAAGTACAACCGGGAGTTTTGTAATCAGTAAGAAAGAGATTAGTGATTCTTCTGTTACGGTAGCGAATATTCCAGATAAAAAAGCAGTAGCCGGGCAGATAGTCCGTCCGGAAATAAGTATATCGGATTCAGAGACTGGAAAAACATTAAACCTTACCTCAGATTTTACCCTTAACTGGATAAAGGATACGGTCGCGGATACAGAATCGTCTGCAACCGGTGAAGTAGAGATTGTTGGGCAGGGTAACTATAAGGGGAGCAGAAATACTACTTTTAATATTGAAAGAATCGATGCTGCAAATCTGACGATTCAGTTAAAGAATGGGTATAGCGGTTCCAATACAGGTATACTGGAAGCGAGTGGTGGTACGTTCAGAGCACTTTATACTGGCAATAAGCTGGAGCTTACTGAGCATGATGTAGATGTGAAATATAATAGTGCTTCTATTCCATGGGATAACTTGGAATTTATCTACAATCCGGACCGAAACAGCGGATATGTGGGCGTTATGAAAGTACAGGCCAAAGTAAAAAGCGGGGATTATGCGGGACTGGTAAGCAGCAATACAGGAGAGTTTACAGTTTATAGAAATATAGATAACAACAGATTTCCCATAACATACAGGAATCTGACTGCGAAGCTGGGTTCCGGAAGTGGCCTGGAGGTGGATTATGAGAAATCGGAATTTATTGATAATAATGCCAGTGATGCAGTAAAGGAAATACCTGCTCAGGATAAATTTGAAGTCACAGTTCAGGATGGCTGGAAGTCTGAACCAGTAGTGAATGGAAAACTGCAGTGGAAGTGTAATGTTAAGGGAATAGGAAATTATTATACGGGGACGGCGCAGAATGTGCCCATTACACTTGAAATCCCGGAATTATCCGATTCCATGATACATATCCTGGACGATGGTGTGGAAAACACAAAAAGGGAGTATGTATTTGACGGTTCCACAGACCGGGTGAGCGATATAGTCGCTAATTATACAACACGTCTCAGGGTTGGAAGCGAAACAGAGCCTTATACCCCTGGCGATGATTATACCGTTAAGGCGAAAACATCCGGTACAGATGCAAATACCTATTATCTTACGGTAACCCCCACATCCACTGGAAAACTGCGGGGCAAGGCAGTGGATGTACCCATTAAGATTACACCAATGCCCATGGATTCTGCTAATGTTAAGATTACTGTTCCAAACGGAACTTTCACAGGCCAGCCGGTAACGCCCACGCCAACCCTTGTTTATACAAATGGGAATGGTACGGAAGTGCCCATGACCGGGGGAGGTGTTGACTATACCATAGGCAGATATGTTAATAATATTAATGCCAGTCAGAATGCAGAGGTACCAATTACCGGAAATCATAATTTTACAGGTACTGTCAACCAGAAATTCACCATTGACCCCATGCTGCTGGATACTTCCAATACAGTGATTACAGGAGTGACCAATGGAGAAGAGATAGAATATAACGGTGGGCAGCCGATTGAACCAAAGCTGACGGTTACGGTAAATAGCAGACAGCTGAATAAAGGAACGGATTATACCGTAACATATCACAACTCCAGTGGAGGAGAGACTCATTCCCAGGTATCTGATGATATGATTACCATGACTATTACAGGTACGGGGAACTATACAGGCGGTAATTTTACAAGAACATATAAAATTGTGCCACGTCCTTTACGGGCCAATGAACTGGCTGCGGTTTACGATGCAAACCAGGAATATACCGGAGAAGAAATTATACCGGAGTTCAGCCTTACTTACCAGAACGGAACGGTCAGAAAACCGCTGAACCTGGGTGTGGATTATACGAAGGACCATAGTAACAACATAAATGTTACAACTTCTGAGAGAAAAGCGAAAATTATTGTAGCAGGAGTGGATAATTTTACCGGAACACTGGAATACGAGTTTAATATAAATGCCTGTAATCTTGGAACACTGGCCACATTGGGGGTTACAGCCATAGATGCCACAGGTCTTGAGAAAGATCTTGTGGCCGGAAGCGTAGGAGATAAATATCTTGAGAACTATTATCTCTACACTGGCAGGCCTGTTCCGGAAGAGGGAAACAATCTGAACGGTCTCCGGATTACTCATAATGGCCGGACAATAGATTCCAAAGATTATAAGGTAAGCTACAGGAACAATACAGATATAGGGAAAGCAGTTCTTGTGATTGAGGGAACGGAAACGAAGAACTATACGGGAAAACGTGAACTGTATTATACAATTAAGGGCAATCTGAATGATTTTAATGTAACCGGCGGAAGAACTAAGATTGAGATTGAGCCGGAAGAATATACGAAGGATACTATTGTGCCCAAAAATGTAACAGTTACATTCCGCACGGAAAAGGAGACGAAGACGCTTATACGGGGAACGGACTACGAAGTGACCAATCCAAGGAGCGGTAATGCGGACCCGGATCACATAAGTCCTGTCGGTCAGAATGAAACGGCGACCATTACTGGTCAGGGATTGTATGTAAATTCATCAACCGCGTCCTTTATTGTAGAACCTCTGAGTCTGGACAAAGACAGGGATGTTCTGGAAAAGGATCATAAATATGAGATTAAGGATGTAGAGCCGAAATACACCTATTCCGGTCTTCCCATTACACCGGATCCTAAGATTACCCATAGCGGCAAACCGGTAGAAAAAGACACAGAATACGAACTGGAATACTATGCCTATGCCAACGGGACTGCCGTTGGAACGAAAATAGAGGATATAACAGATGGAAGTAACTTTCCGGTAGGCTCCCATTATGGTCTCAGAATAAACGGAAGAACCAATTACAAAGACTACATCGAACTGCCCTATGAAATTACACAGTACAATCTTAAAACAGACGGTGTGGAAAATGGGAAAATTGAACTTGAAGGTACGTCGGCGGCAGTAGTGCTTGATCATGTGAAATATCCGGATGCTTCTTCCGATACAGCCTTGTCACCGCCATTGCCCGGCGATGCTCTGGCCACCAATATGGAACTGGATGAAAACGGCCAGCCCACAGATACACCCACTGACGGAATTGTCTGGAAAAATCTTCAGGTAATGTATACTCCTGTGGATATAGAAGGTAATACCGTACCAGGTGATGATGGAACTCCGTTAAAATATGCTTTGCGTTATGGCATAGATTACACTGTCACCTATGAGAACAATACGGAGCCGGGTACTGCATCCTATACCATCAGAGGTGTGGAAGGCAGCAACTTCACAGGTGAATTTACAGAAGAATTTAAGATTCTTGCAGACCTGAGCAGTGAGAATACCACAGTTGAGGCGGCAGACTGTACGTTTAAGCCTTCTAATGATGCGGCAAGACCGGCGAATGAACCGGAAGTTACCGTTAAGTATGTGGTTAAAATGGTAGACGGAAGGGAAAAAGAGATTTCCCTGAATACAGAAGGTCAGGATTATACGGTAAGTTATACTCACAATGACCGGGCTACCAAAGGACCGGAGGATGATCCGGAGAATGAAAATGCGGCGCCGGAGCATGATAGTACCAATGCGCCTACAGCTACCATAACTGCAACTGCCGATGGATTTGCTTATGGAAGCAACAGTGATACCTTTGAAATTTTCCAGCGGGTGCTCAGCGAAGAAGAAGACTCCGGACTGGTTGTGGAAGGTGATCTGGAGTATGAATATACGGGTGCTCCTATTGTGCCGGATCTTGAGATAACCTGTGATGGAGTGGCTCTTATAAGAGAAGATTCCGGGACGGTACCATATGATTATGGAATTACAGCCGAACATAATCTGAATGTATGGACCTTTGAAGATGCGGCTCAGACCATAAGACTGAATCCCACAGCCACCATTTCAGCAAGAAAGGGTGCAGACGACGGTAAGTATACAGGAAATTATTTTGGAGAATTCAAGAAGGAATTTACCATTACGCCCAGAAGGCTGGATCGTGATGCCGAGGGCGTTACAGTTGAAGTGGTGAATAAGAGAACGGATCTTTACAGCACAAATAAGGACGGAGAATGGGAATGTGAATATACCAGAAAACCGATTACGTTCCCGGACAGCGGGGAATCGGTGCCATATCCGAATAAAAATGGACTGGATATTACATGGAAGAAAGGAAATGTATCTGCGAAGCTGACAGAGGGAACCGATTATACGGTAACCTATGAAGATAATGTAAAAATCGGAGATGCAAAAATCTGGATTGAAGCTCCGGATAACCTGTACAGCAATTATACCGGAAGATATGACCAGCATTTCAAGATTATGGCTACTATTGCGGAAGTAGATAATGACAATCCTCTGAATGGTGTACGCTATATGGAACTGGTAGGCTACGGAAAGAACGATCGTCCCAATGTTTATTATGGCGGCGGAGTAGAAGTGATTCCGGAACTGAAGTTTGAAGATATTTCCGGACCTCTGTCCGGTGACAGTGAGGAATCTTATATTCTGGAACAGGATAAAGATTTTGTAATTCTTACGCAGCAGAACTGTGCCCAGTATGGAGAGAAGGAATACAGTACCAATAACGTGAATGTCAGCGGCGAAAATGAAACAGCGAAGCTGGTAATTAAGGGAATCGGTTACTACACAGGAATCGTGAAACGAGAGTATAAAATCATACCCAAGGATTTCTCTGATATCAGAAGCGGAATTACCGTGCAGTTTGTGGGAAGTAAGACCGGTGAAGGGTATGAGAACGGTTATGTGTATAACGGTCAGGCTCAGCGGCCCACCGTTAAGGTATTTAACAACAATATAAAAGACCTGGAGAATCCGGGACCGGATTTCAATCCCTATGATTCAAGACGGGAACTGAAATCTACAGAATATGAAGTTGTAGGCTATTACGACAACAAGGAATTGTCTACGGAGGACAAAAAGGCCTATGTGCTTATCAGAGGAAAAGGGCCTAATTACAGCGGTGAAAACAGATTTTACTTTATGATTATCCGTAAACCCATTGATGAAGCTGACTGCGTGATTGCGGAGAAACCGGTGTATAACGGAAGACCTCAGACACCGGAAGTTCAGGTATCCTATATGGATGCCGGTAAGAAAGTAACGCTGGTAGCAGGCACTGACTACGATATTGCCTATGAGAATAATACGGAGGCGGCTGATGCCAGTGCTGAGAATGCACCTGAAATTGTTCTCACCGGAAAAGGCGGATATGGCGGTGTGGCAAGAATTAAATTTACCATCAGTCCGAAAAATATTAACAGCGAAGATATTACAGCTACCGGCTCTGCCCTTTATAAAAATGGAGAACCGGTGGAAGCCAGAGTGGCTGTAACGGATAACGGCGCTCCGGCAGAGCGGGCCACACTGGTACGGGATACGGACTTTACCCTTTCTGACCAGAGTAACCAGACAGGTATTGGAGAACAGGGGACAGTAACTGTGACAGGAACAGGCAACTACACCGGAACACGTACAGCCACATTTCGAATTCTTCCGCCGGACGGAACATTCCAGATAGAACCCATTGAGGCTCAGGAATATAATACGAAGCCTGTTCGGCCGAAGGTAAAGGTAAATCTCCTGGTAAAGGATTCCGATATGTCTGTGGAACTGACTGAGGGCCTGGATTATGATGTTGCCTACGATAACTGCCAGAATGCAGGAGTTGCAACCGTAACGGTTACGGGAAAAGATATTTTCCTGGGCAAACGTGTTACAGCATCTTATGCCATCAATCCCAGGAGTATCGGGGCAGAAGGTGTGATTGACGCCAGCATGACCATGGGACCTGTTAAGGATTATCAGTTTACCGGTACAGCTATTATACCGGCGGTAGATCTCAGATTCCAGCTGCCGGCAGCAGAAGGAGCAGCAGCGCCCGGTGAAGAGGTTCCTCTGGTGGTTGGAAGAGATTATCAGGTAACCTGTGTCAACAATACTTCCATAGGAGTTGCCACAGCTACCATTACAGGTATTAACAATTATTCCGGAACCATAGTCAGAGACTTCCGGATTCTGGGTAACATGAATATGGCCACAGTAGCGCCTATACCCACTCAGCAGTATACCGGAAGCGCCGTGACACCGGAGCCCATGGTAAGTATGGGCGGAATGGCGCTGGTAAAGGGTGTTCACTACACCGTAGAGTACCGGAACAACGTGGACCGCGGAACAGCCAGCATTATCCTGACAGGAATTGGTGAATGGCTTTCCGGAACAAAAACAGTAACCTTTGATATCGCAAGAGAGCTTTCAGACAGTACCGCAATCCGCGGTGTTGCTGCAGCCTACACTTATACGGGAGCAGCCATTGCACCGCCGGTTCGTGTGGAAGATGGAGGGGTTCTGCTGGTAAACGGTGTGGATTATCAGGTGATTTACGAGCAGAATGTCAATGCGGGAACTGCAACCATTACCATTATGGGAATTAACAAATACAGCGGAAGCAGAACCGTAACGTTCCGGATTACACCTCAGCAGCTGGGAAGAGCCACGGTAAGTCCCGTAGCAGAACAGGTTTATGACGGGCAGGAGAAAAATCCGCCGGTAACTGTTACCACAGGAGCCACAACTCTGGAAAACGGCAGAGATTACAATCTGGTATATGTAAACAGTGCAACTCCCGGAATGGCAAGCATTATCATCAAGGGAGAAGGTAACTTTACCGGAACACAGACCGTAAACTATAATATTACGGTACCGGAGATTACGGGTGTGAAAACATCCAAATACACTAATAAGAGCATTACCCTGTCCTGGACGAAAAACAGCGTGGTAAGCGGATATGAAATTTACAATTCCAAAAACAGACGGGATGTGAGAATTACCAAACCCGGCACCACAAAAGGCACCATATCCAAGCTGAAGGCAGGAACAGCCGCAACTTTCCGGGTACGTGCGTATGTCAATAAGGACGGACAGTATTATTATGGTCCATTTACAAGTATTAAAACAGCTACTGCACCGAATTCCACCAAAATCAGCAGCATTGCTTCCTCGAAAGCAAAGCAGGTGACTGTTAAGTGGAAGAAGGTCAAGGGTGCAACCCAGTATGAGGTCTACCGAAGTACCAGGTCGAAGAGTGGCTACAAGAAAATCGGAACTACCAAGAAGACCTCTTATACAGATAAAAAGGCAACCGGAGGCAAGAAATATTACTATAAGATCCGTGTATGCAAGAAGATTGATAAGAAGAATTATTACAGCAGTTACTCCGCTGTGAAATCAGTAACAGCGAAAAAATAAGCAGGGAAGGAAGGAGATTGATACCATGAGCAGAGTATATTGCATTGGAAAATTCCAGTTCGATTCCTATGAGAAATATCAGGAAGCTCTGGATGATATTGAGAAAATCAGATATATCTCCAAAAAAATGGATATCAATGAGCCTGGAGTGGCCCAGAGGCTTTATTCACTGATTCGGGAAGGTAAAATTATATTCAAAAGTGTGATAGGAGATGATTATCTCCTGTACCTTTCCGATATGGTGGCAGAAGACTACAAGGCTATTTCCAGGACCACCTTCACCGGCCAGATCACGGGTAAACTGAAACAGCTGTCGCCCGGCCAGATTGCAGGAGCCATCTGCATGGTCGGTGCGGTGGTGTGTTTCCTGATTTTCCTGGGAAGTGAATATCATGACCAGCAGAAAATCCGGGAACTTGAGAAAATAAAAGATGAACAGGAGATTTCCGTAGCCTCTGACTGGCTTTCCGCCAGGTTTATAGAAGCCATGAACGGAGATGATACAGAAGAGGAGCCTGTAACAGCTCAGACAGGTACGGTGGAAAATACTATTTACGGAGCAGAGCTGGAGCAGGAGACTGTGGAGAAACCCCAGGGGCCGCCGATTTTGCCGGAATACCAGGGACTCCATGAACAGAATTCAGATTTTGCCGGATGGCTTACCATACCGGGAACCGAGATTGATTATCCGGTTATGCAGGCAGTACCGGAGAGCAGTGATTTCTATCTTACTCATAATTATGACGGGCAGGAGGATATCAACGGCTCCATATTTCTGGATTCCAGAAATGATTATGAACAGCAGGACGATAATCTGATTATATACGGACACAACATGAAGAGCGGAATGATGTTTGGGGGATTGAAAAATTACCTGGATGAAAGCTACAGCCTGGAACATAAGATGGTGACCTTTAATACCATTTATGAGAAAGCACAGTATGAAATCATAGCCGTATGTCTGTCAAAAGTATCCCAGGAAGGTGAAGAAGGAATCCGGTATTATGACTTTATCAACGCCGGAAATGAAGAAAACTTTAATCATTACCTGGATTACATAAAAGAGATGAATATAATGAGCGGGGACATTAATGCCTCGTATGGAGATAGATTATTAACTCTTTCGACTTGTAACAACTATACGGAGGATGGAAGGTTATTTTTGGTGGCGAAGAAGTGCTCGCCTTAACAGCACATACACCAATAATTCAAGGAGGACAAGAGAATGAAAAAAATAATTGGCAGATGTTTCAATGGAATATTGATACTGGCCTTAACCTTTGTGCTGTGTCCGGTGATACCAGCCATGGCGCAGGAAGACCTGAGTGCATATATTATGGAAGGCTCGGTAATTACCGGTTACAGCGGACTAGGCGGGGATATTACCATACCGGCCTCTGTGACAGGAATTGCAGATTATGCCTTTGCCGGCAATACATCTATTTCAAGTGTTACTATTCCGGGTAATGTTACCAGTGTGGGAAGTTATGCTTTTTCCGGATGTACCGGACTGACCAGCGCAGTAATCAGCGGGCCGGCAAGCCTTGGAGGCGGAGCTTTTTACGGATGTTCCGCTTTAGGCTATGTGGAACTTCCCGCAGGACTTTCTGCCATTGGCGCAGAAACCTTTGACGGCTGCGGAAGCCTTGGCGTTGTCAATATTCCGGAGGGGGTAACTTCTATCGGAGCCCAGGCATTTAATGGCTGCGGAAGCCTTGGCAGTATCAGCATTCCGGGGACTGTAACAGAGATTGGAAGCAGCGCATTTAATAATTGTGTCGGCCTTTCCGAGATTACATTCCCATCATCCGTAAGTTCCATGGGAAGCGGTGTTCTGGCAGGCTGCAGCGGATTATCCTCTGTCAGCCTTTCAGCAGGAATATCTTCTATTCCGGAACTCACTTTATATGGCTGCAGCAGTTTGTCCAGTATTACAATTCCCGGCTCTGTGGGCAGTATCGGTTCACAGGCTTTTGGAAATTGCAGCGGTATTGGAAGTATCAGTATACCTGCTTCTGTTTCTTCCATAGATTTCAGCGCCTTTGACGGCTGCAGTAATCTGGCGGAAGTAAATATAGAAGGCGGAAACGGAAGCTATGCTTCTTCAGACGGTGCAGTATATGATGCAGGCATGACCCAGCTTTTGTTCTGCCCCATTGGAAAATCTCAGCTGACTTTGCCTGACAGTATGACTTCCATAGCATCTTCTGCATTCAGTAATTGTCCTTATGTGTATAATCTGGAGATACCCGGTTCCGTAACCACAATCGAGGTAGATGCTTTTACCGGAAGTGGAATCAAAGCAGTTACCATCCCTCCAAGCGTTACATCCATTGGCTCTCAGTCCTCCTGGACGCCGGATGTAATCCGCGGATATACAGGTTCTCAGGCAGAGCGTTTTGCAGATGAGAATGGATATATTTTTGAAAGTATAGGAAATCTTGGGGAAGATCCGGAACCGGACCCTGAACCAAAACCGGATCCTGAGCCGGAACCGGAACCCGAACCAAAACCGGATAACAACGATAGCAATAACAATAATAACAATAACAATAATACCGGTGGAAACAGCGGCGGAACCACGCAGACAGGAACCGGCGGCGGAACAAATGCCGGAACCAGAACTTCTGTTTCCAGAAATATGGGAACTGCACAGGTGGGCAGCGGAACTCCTAAGACAGGAATTGCTTTTGACGCAAGATATGTGCTCTGCCTGGGTGTATTCTTTGCCGGTGGATATCTGGTAATCAGTAAGAAGAAAAAGAAAGTTGATGTGGAATAAGGATATTTATTTTATAGGTGCTGCACATCTGCGATTAATTGCAGATGTGCAGCACTTTGTTCTGTATCAGAGAAAGCGGAAAAATTCTTTCAAAGCATAAGGGAAATTGCAGTTAAGGCAATTCCTTTTTATTGTTGCCCAATATTTCCTAAAGTTTCTATCCAAACAACCGATAAATAAATTAGATAACAATTCAGACAGCTGGATATACTAACAGTATAGAAAGAGAGACAGAAAGGGAGGAGATGCCTTTATGCGTATAGAAGCATATAATCAGATAGGCCAGGTTTTTAATACGGGGAGAGCTTCCAGAATTAAAGGCAGCGGAGCCGTCTCCAGAAGAGATGAAGTGGAGATTTCACAGGCAGGCAGGGATTATCAGGTTGCCAAACAGGCAGTGGCAGAAGCATCTGATATTAGAGAAGATAAGGTTGCCGCGTTGAAGAGCAGTATTGCATCCGGAAACTACAAGGTGGAAACAGGAGATTTTGCTGCTAAATTACTGGAAAAATATGAAGCATATTTTTAGAAATGAGGTTTTCACGTGGCCAGTTTAATGGAAGATTTTATCAGTATATTGGAGAAAGAGAACGGGGAATATGAGCGTCTGACTGAACTGTCTCAGGAGAAACGGCAGATTATTATTGACGGGAATATCCCCGCTCTTGAAGAAATTACCAGCCGAGAACAGGAAGTGACCAGTGTTCTTAAGAATCTGGAAAATAAAAGAGAAGAAGTTGTCAATGATATGTCTATCGTACTTAGTAAGAAGCCGGAAGAACTGACTATTACTAATATGATAGCCTTTTTAAATAAACAGCCGAAAGAGCAGCAGCAGTTAAAGGAACTGAAGGAGAAGCTGCGTACCACACTGGAGAAAATGGCGGATATCAATGCACAGAACGAAGCGTTGCTGAAACATGCCATTGAGATGACTGAATTTGATCTGACGCTGTTTAAGAGTATGCGTCAGGCCCCCACTACTGCCAATTATGACAAACGTGCCAATAACACCGGAGATCTGCTGGGAAGCAGCGGGTTTGACGCGAAGCAGTGAGAGCGTCGGTCGGTGAATATGTATAACAGAATTACAACAGGGAAGGCAGAATCAGCAGGGAAGCGGAAATAGAAGGAGAAAGCAGATATGGCAAATGGAATGGGAAGTTTGTATATCGGTGCATCCGGGCTGCAGAACAGTCAGAATGCGCTGAATACTACAGCCAATAACCTTGCAAATGCAGATACCAAAGGATATGTGAGGCAGCAGGTATTATTTGCAGACAGAGATTATGTAACCTTTCAGAGTGCCGCCATCAGTAAACAGCAGGCGGGACTTGGACTGGCGATTGCCGATGTGATACATACCAGAGATTATTTCCTGGACAGATATTACCGCACGGAGAATGGTCGTCAGTCTTTTTATGAGACAAATTACCTGGCTGTACAGGACGTGGAAAATATTTTCCAGGAACTGGAAGGAGAGCAGTTTCAGACTCAGCTGGAAGAATTCTGGGAATCTTTTGCAGAGCTGAGCAAAGGTCCCAATACAGAAGTAAACCAGAACCTGGTGGTTAAAAACGCAACCCTGTTTATTGAAAGAGCGCAGGGTGTTTATCAGAATATGAAGGAATACCAGAAGCGGATTAATATTAAGATCCGGGAAGGTGTTGACCGTATCAATGAACTGGGCCATACCATTCAGAATCTGAATAAAGAGATTATGAGAATCGAATCCGGCGGTGTGGAGACAGCCATGACCCTGCGGGATGAGCGTGATAATGCGCTGGATGAACTTTCCTCCCTGGCCAAAGTGGAATTTCGGGAAGATGCCAACGGAGCAGTCAGAGTCCGGCTGGAAAATGTGGAATTTCTGGATGAAGTCCATGTATTTGAAATTGGTATTCGGCAGGATGATGTGACAGGTTTTGTAACGCCCTACTGGCCCCGGTTGTCAGACCTGAGCAGAGGAAAATACGCGGATGTGTTTGACTTTGATGTGGATATTGCTCCGGAATTGAATTCAGATATCGGAGAACTGAAAGCCCTTGTACTCAGCAGAGGAGACAGATTTGCTACTTACCGTGATATTGCCGGACTTTCTGCAGACGAATACAATGACGGAGCCGGTATGTCTGTTATGCTTTCGGCGGAAGCCGAATTTGACCAGTTTATTCATGAAGTGATTACAGCTGTCAATGATGTGTTCAGTCCCACCAAAACCATATCATTTACAGGGGCAGACGGTACGCCGTACAATAATGTCCGTGTCTGGGATGAAGATAAAGGATGCCTGGGGGCAGACGGACAGAAGCCCGGCAGAGAACTGTTTGTAAGACGGGGCTGTGACCGTTACAGAGAAGTTGCAGATAATCAGGTTCCGCCCAACATTTACTATGTGTATAATGAAGAAGATTCACCCGATACCTTTAAAATGTATACTATTCAGAACGTTGACGTGAATCCGGATTTGCTGGAGACAGAGTCCGGAATGCCCCATCTGAATCCGGATGGGACTCCTGCCTGGGATATGGCTCAGCAGCTTGTGGATATCTGGGAAGCCAAGAAATATATCAGTAATCCCAATGATACCAATCCCTGTAATTTTAAAGAATATTACAAGAAAATGATTGTGGATATCGGCACAAACGGCAATGTTTACAAGTCAATGGCCGAAGGCCTGGAGGCTGAGGTGGCTTCTATTGAGAACAGCAGACAGCAGGTATTTGGCGTATCTTCTGATGAAGAACTTCAGAATATGATTAAATATCAGAGTGCTTACAATGCAGCCAGCCGGTTTATCAACGTGATTTCTGAAATGCTGGAACACCTTGTGACCAGACTGTAACAGGAGGAAAAATATGCCATCAACATTTTTTGGACTGACCATAGCGGGTTCCGCTTTAAATACATTTCATGTGGCCACCAACACGGTTGCCAACAACATTTCCAATGTGCACACGAAAGGTTATACCAGACAGGAAGCTGTGCGTGTGGCTGCAGAGGCCCTTCGTACCCATCAGCGCTACGGCATGGCGGGCAGCGGAGTCTGCACTACGGAAATTATACAGAAACGTGATTTTTATTATGACGTGAAATACTGGGAAAACAATGCCAAAATCGGGATGTTTGACGCTCAGTTATATGGAGCGCAGCAGATAGAGAATTTTCTGGAAGATGAGGATGCTGTCAAAGGCTTTGGTTCTATTCTGGATGAAATGTTTGACGCATTGGATGATGTGAAAAACAACGCAGAAAGTCTGGACGCCAGAAAAGCATTTATCAGCAAATGCCAGAATTTTACTAATTTCTTTACCAGCATGAATGTGGGACTGATTCGCATTCAGGAAGATGTTAATCAGGAAATTGCCACACAGGTAGCGCAGATTAATGCTATCGGCCAGAAAATTTCCATGTTGAACCGTCAGATTAATATTATCGAGCAGCAGGGCACCAATGCCAATGATCTGCGCGACCAGCGCGCGGTTCTGATAGATCAGCTTTCCGAACTGGTACCGGTGGAAGTGACCGAGTCCAAAGTAAGCAACAGCAATTATCCGGATATGTATACCGGAGGAACCAACTACATTGTGAAAATCAACGGACAGACGCTGGTGGAGAACTTTGAATACAATACGCTGGAATGCAGGGCCAGGGATTATAAGGTCAATGCCTCAGATGCAGAAGGGCTGTACGACATTTACTGGACCAGGAATAATGTGCCCTTTAACGCTTCAGGAAGAACCTGTACCGGAAGGCTGAAAGGTCTGTTTGATGTCCGGGACGGCAATAATAATGAAGCATTTCAGGGAAGGGTACAGTCTCTGAATATGGTTGGCACCGGCGATGACAGACATTATCAGGTTACCATCAAAAATCCCAGTATCACCAGTGTTAATCAGATGACCATGGATTCCGAGGGAATCATTACAATTAATAACAGGGATTTCGCTTATACGGGATTTTCCTATGATTCGGAAACCCAGACCTATGTGTTTGACCTGAAAATAGACACCATGAGCGCAGAGACGGAACAGGATTTACTGGAACGGACTGCAGTAATTGGCGGAGATATTGACGCCATGGGTGTACCTTATTATCAGGCTCAGTGCAACAGTTTTCTGAGGGAATTTGCAAAACAGTTTAACGAACTGCACAAATCAGGAGTTGACCTGAAGGGGAATGACGGTATTTCCTTCTTTGTGGCAGAGAACCCTGCGGATGGTTCAGAGTATAATTTTGCTGATTTTGATCTTGATAAAACAGACAGCATGACCTCTACGGGAAATTATTATTATATGCTGACTGCCGCAAATATTAAAGTGGCCTACGACCTGGAGCATGACCCCAATTTCCTGGTAACCATGAATAAACCGGATGTGCCGGATAACGTGGCGACTCAGGATATTGTGGTGGAGATGCTGAAACTGAAAAAAGATGTCAAGGTTTTCCGCGGCGTGGGAGCAGATCAGTTTCTGGCCTGCCTGATCAGTGACAATACCGTAGATACCCAGAAAGCGAAAACTTTACTGAAAAATTATGAAAATATTGGTGAGACAATTCTGCAGAAACGTATGTCTATTTCCGGTGTGGATGAAGATGAGGAGGCTCTGGATATGTTAAAATTCCAGAATTCCTATAATCTGGCCTCCAGGATGATTCAGACCATGTCAGAGATGTATGACCGTCTGATTCTGGAAACCGGCGTATAAGGAGGTTTGATAATTATGATGCGTGTAACTAACAGCATGATCAGCAGAAACAGCATGACTAACATTAACAGTAATAAAGTAAACGTTGATACACTGAATACTCAGATGACCACTCAGAAAAAGATTATCCGGCCTTCTGACGATCCTATTATTGCAGTTCGGGCCCTGCGCCTGCGCAGTAATCTGAGTGAACTGAATCAGTATTATGAGAGAAATATACCGGATGCCAAATCCTGGTTCGAGGTAACCGAAGGAGCCCTTGATAATATGGAAGAAATTCTTCGGAATGTTTATGAGAAATGTGTGGACGGTTCCACAGATGTGAAAACCCAGGAAGACCGCGCAGCCATTCTGAAAGATATGCAATCTCTCCGTTATCAGGTGTATGCGGAAGGCAACACAGACTGCGCCGGAAGAAATGTATTTACCGGCTATAAGACCAACAGCAAGCTCACTTTCCTGAAAGAAGAAAAAGATACTTCCTATGAGATTACAGAGCCTGTATCTTTTGAAGATATTGAGGAAAAGCGTTTCTACAGCAATGAGGTGAAAGTGCCCAATTCTTCTGCAGAAGTTCTGACAGGCGTAGCCCTCGGTGATATGCCGGAGGAACATGTGATTAATAGAATCCGTCTGTCTTATGAGGGACTGGGAGACATTGAGGCAGGGGATATCAAATATATTGATGCAGATGGAAATGTACAGGAGCTGGAAGGAACAGGTTACGATGATGACGGAAGACCCATCACAGTGACCACAGATATGACCTATGATCAGTGGGTGAAAGATGGATATCCTGTGGGGTATGGAGAGGTAATTTATTTCAAGGAAACCGGAGAACTGGTAATGGGAAAAGGAGTGGCAGATTTTCTGGGCAGTGAAAAAGCCCAGCTGAGCGTCACCTATACCAAACAGGGATTTAAGGAAGGCGAGGTAAGACCGGAGCATTATTTCGACTGTAAGAACACCACAGATCCCAAAAATGAGATTACTTATGTAAAAGAAAATCAGGAAATTAAATTTACAATTGCATTCGGTCAGGAGCTGACCATCAATACACAGGCCAGTGATGTTCTTGACGCTTCCATCGGACGGGATGTGGACGATCTGACCAATGCGGTTCAGGCGGCAATTGCGGCGCATGATAAAGTAGATAAGATTAAAGAAATGATGACCCAGCAGCAGTATTCCGACCCTGCTTCTCAGGAGGCACTGGGTCAGTGGCTGGAAGCAGCGGAAAAAGAAGCGGTTTATGCAGACGAGAATATGCAGAAACTTTATGCAAGAGGAATAACGAAATTTCAGGGGTATCTGGATCAGGTGAAACTTGCCAGAACAGATATGGGCAGCCGGGAAGGACGTCTGAATCTTACGGAAAACAGGATGGCTAACCAGCAGACGACTTTTGAGCAGCTGAAATCCAGAAATGAAGATATGGAACTTTCAGACATCATCATCGAATATACAGCGGCCTATAACGCATATCAGGCATCCCTGCAGGCGTCTGCCAAAGCAAACGGCCAGACACTGCTGAATTATCTGTAACAGGAGGAAGCTATGCAGATTGAGACAAGATTATTCGGAGAGATAGATATAGAAGATGAGAAAATAATCTTTTTTGAAAAAGGCATTATCGGTTTTCCGGACTGCCAGAAATTCACACTGATTTACGATGAAGGAGAGGACGGGGCCCGCAAAGGAATTTCCTGGCTTCAGTCTCTGGATGAACCGGCATTTGCCCTTCCGGTTATGGATCCTCTGCTGATAAAGGAGGATTATAATCCTCAGGTGGAAGATGAAGTGCTGGAGCATCTTGGGAACCTTACAGCAGAAAATACTTATGTACTGGTAACAGTTACAGCCAAAGAAGATATCACACTGCTGAGTGTGAATCTGAAAGCACCTATTGTAATTAATACAGATGAACGGAAGGCTCATCAGGTAATTGTAGAAGATGATTTTCCGGTAAAATTCCCAATATACGAGATTTTGAAGGCTAAAAAAGAAAAGGCGGGTGAATAGGATGCTGGCATTAACCAGAAAAAAAGGAGAATCCATCATTTTAAATAATGATATAGAGATCAGTGTTCTGGAACTGCGGGGGGACCAAGTAAAAATTGGCATTAACGCGCCAAAGGAAGTCCCCGTTTACCGGAAGGAAGTATATCTCCAAATCCAGAAGGAAAATGAAGCAGCATCTTCCCCAGACAGCTTTGCAGCAATCCGGGGGATACTGTAAAAGGGCTGGCAAAGCAGCGCTGTCCGCAGGCAGCTTTGCAGCAGCTACGGGGATGCCGGAAGAATTGGTTTCTATAACCTTTCAGGCTGCTTTTTGCAATGCGTTAGGCAACTTGGAAGGAAAGTGAGTTATTTCAGGGAGGGTTCTAAATTTTTTCCGCCAGTTGGCCGATATAAATTAGAGAAAAATAGCGGTCAGATTTCACATGGAGGTGATTGTATGGAGGTTCGTAAGGTAAATACACCATCCGGGGCTTATCAGGGAAGTGGGCCGGAGGTGGCTGTAAAGCCGGAAACAGCGGTCAGGCAGGAGACTGTACAGAGTTCTGTGCCGAAAACAGAAAAGAAAGAAGCAAAGCCCAAGAAGCCAGTATTTGCGCCGAAGGCAGACATGAAGCAAAGTAGCCAAGGCTCTGTGATAAAGACAGATGCGAAGGGAAACAGTCAGGGTTCCGTGATAAAGACAGATCTGAAACCAGGCAGCCAGGGATCTGTGGCAAGGGCAGAAGCAAAGGCAAACCAGGCAGAAAGCACACTGGTTTCGGAAGAAGAAAAGCAGGCTCCCATAGATTCCGGCGAAGCAATGAAGAAAAACAGCATGAAACGGGCAGTGGAAGAAATAAACCGGAAGTCAAAGAGTTCCGAAGTTATTTTTGGGATTCACGATGGCACCAACCGGGTAACCATTAAAGTAGTAGATAAAGGAACGAAGGAAGTTATCCGTGAGTTCCCTCCAGAGGAAACATTGGATATGATAGCAAAAGTATGGGAATTAGCCGGAATCATGATAGATGAACGGGGATAGGAGGAAGAAAAATGGCAATCAGGATATCAGGGTTGAACTCAGGGCTTGATACAGATTCTATCGTACAGGAACTGGTATCAGCATACCGCACCAAACAGGATAAATATAAAAAAGCACAGACCAAGCTTTCCTGGAAACAGGATGCCTGGAAAGAAATGAATACAAAGATTTACAGCTTTTACAGCAAAACGCTGTCAAATATGCGCCGGGTAGGTAATTTTACCAGCAAGAAGAAAACAACGGTTTCTGATACTACCAAAGCAACGGTTTCAGCGTCATCCAGCGTTATCAACGGCACCCAGACATTAAAAGTGGAGCAGCTTGCAAAGGCAGGCTACTTAACCGGTAAGAAATTATCCCAGTCAAGCGGGGAAAAGATTACGGGCGATACCGCTTTATCTGACTTAGGGGTAAAGAGCGGGACCCTGACCTTTGATGTAGGTGGGGAACAGAAGACCATTGAAGTCAAGGCTGACATGAAAGTCAAAGATTTGAATGCAGCCCTGAAGGAACAGGGGATAGGCGCTACCTTTGATACAACCCAGCAGAGGTTTTTCCTGAATTCTGGCAAGAGCGGCGAGAAGAATGATTTTAAACTTGTAATTGGCAAGGATGATAAGGCGTCCCTTGACTTAGCCAACAGCCTTGGGTTAGCGACAAAAGAGAATTATGCAGCCGTTTATGGCGATGATGCTGCAAATGCAGATGGCATGAAATTTGCGGATAAATCCAACGCACAAAACGCAAGGATTATCCTGAATGGCGCAGAATTTGAAGGGGAAGACAATAACTTCTCTATTAATGGGCTGAACATTACTGCCCTGAGCGAAAGCGATGAAATGACCATTACCACAGCAACCGATGTGGATGGTATTTATGATATGGTAAAAGGGTTCCTGAAAGAATATAATGAGCTGATGAATGCCATGGAGGGAGCCTACAACGCGCCTACCGCCAAGGGATATGAGCCTTTGACGGATGACGAAAAGGACGCCATGTCCGACAAGGAAGTAGAAAAATGGGAAACTAAGATTAAGGATTCCATCCTGCGGAGGGATGATACCCTGCGTTCCGTTATGAGCGGCATGTCTTCCCATATGTCCAAGGTATTTGAAGTAAACGGCCAGAAATACAGCCTTGCTTCGTTCGGGATTAAGACGGCAGGCTACTTCAATTCTGCGGAAAATGAATCTTATGCATACCATATCGATGGGGATGGGGACGATTCCGTTTCCTCTGCCAACGAAGATAAGCTCCGCAAGATGATTGAAGAAGACCCGGATGCGGTAGCAGGATTTTTTACCCAGCTTGCCACCAGCGTATACGACAACCTGCATGAGAAGATGGGAACTACCTCTTTAAGCAGTTCTTATAAAGTATACAATGACAAGCAGATGAAGACAGAATATGATGAATACACCAAGACCATCAAAAAGTGGGAAGACAAACTGAAGGATATGGAAGACTACTATTATAAGAAATTCTCAGCAATGGAAACTGCGCTTGCGAAGCTGCAGTCCCAGACAAATTCACTTTCTTCACTGTTAGGTGGCTGATTAAGGAGGACACGAGGTGATAGCAAACAGAGGATATGATGCCTATGCTAAGAACAAAATTTTAACAGCTTCTCCAGCGGAGCTGACATTGATGCTTTATGAAGGAGCGATTAAGTTCTGCAACATTGCAATTGCCGCAATTGAAGAAAAAAATGTAGAAAAAGCACATAATAACATAACCAAAGTAGAAAATATTATTGCTGAGTTTCTGTCAACGCTTGACCATAAATACCCAGTGGCCAAGGATTTTGAAAATGTTTACAATTACCTGATGGAACGCCTGTTGGAAGCGAATTTGAAGAAGGACAAAGAAATCTTAGAAGAAGTCCTGACCCATCTGCGCACCATGCGCGATACTTGGAAGGAAGTAATGGAACAGAATAAGGCTGCAAGGGCGAATTAGTATGGGAAATGATTATATAAGTATTATGGTTCAGAGCCTCCAGAAAAAACTGGAGGTTCTGAATGGGATTATTGAGAAAAATGTAGAGCAGCGCCAGATTCTGGAGCAGGAAGAACTGGACACGGATGCTTTTGAGCAAAACATCAAGCTGAAAAGCGATCTGGTAGACCAGATTGAGTTTTTGGATGATGGCTTTGAGGAACTGTATGGCAGGGTGAAATCCTTGATTGAAACAGAAAAGCAGGAGCATAAAGAAGAAATCCAGCTTATGAAACAGCTTATTACAGGGATTACCGAGAAATCCGTAACAATCCAAAGCCAGGAAGCCCGCAACCGCAAGCTGGTGGAGCAGCGTTTTTCTCAGGAACGGAAGAAAGTAAGAAGTATGAGGAATACCTCAACCGTAGCGAACCAATATTATAAGAATATGTCAAGGCTGAATGTCGTAGACGCCCAGTTCATGGATAAAAAGAAATAAGAAAGGGGCTGTTGCAAAATTCGGGAATTCTACAACATATTGTAGTTATACAACCATTTTATTTGCCAGATGTTGTAGGAACTTCTCATTTTGTAACAGCCCCTCCGTCTGCGGTGGGTCGCTTTGCGACAAATTTCACATCCGCCGCAGTGCGATAATAGCTTTTTTATTCTATAGGAAAGATACTTTCACGCATTAGCGTGACACGGTCTTTCCTATTAAAATTAAGAAGAAAGGCCGGCGCAGGGGGATACTGCACCGGCCTTTTGGAATTCCCAGAATTAACATCTTGCTCCAGACACCTGCCAGATGGTAAACCGCAAAGAGTGTAATTTGGAATGAAAGGCTGTTACGGCATTTATTTACCATTTATACTGGTTAGCAAGCTGCAGGACAACGATTCGGAATGGAAGCTGCTATGGTACACATTTACCATATGTGGTTTACTGATTAGCAAACCACAGAACCTTCAGCCATTCAGAATGGAAGCTGCTATGGTAAGTATCTGCCATGTTTTATCTGTCAGGCAATAGGAGGAGATGCCCTTGCCATGGCTATGGAATATCTCCCTCCATAGTAATCTGGGAATTCCGTTTATTACTAATACTCCTCTACATTATTAATAACAATTCTGGATGTGAAAATATGACATTTTTTCCTCAAGATCACATAATTCTCGGAATCCAAGAATTGAATTCTTAAAATTGCCACTGTTGGGATTGAAATAAAAGGAAACAATGTGTAAAATTTAAAGGAAGGTATCAAATGTAGATTCACGAAAGAGGAAAGGGATAATGGAGGGGTAATATGTTTCAATATTTACTGCTGCTGGAGTCAGACGAAGATAAGGAGTTTTTTACAGAAATTTATCTGAAATACCGGAAGGAAATGTTCTACACTGCATACAATATCCTGCATAACCCGTCAGATGCGGAGGATATTGTGCATGAAACATTCCTGTCACTGATAGACCATGTGGATAAGATAAAAAACAGCGAACCACATAAGGCATGGTATTACATCAATACTGCGGTGAAGCGCAAGTGCTATACGTTCTACCGCCGCCAGCATCTCAGGGAAGAAGTGGAGCTGGACGAAACATGGATGCGGGAGGAGGAAATTATAGAAAAAGGGCCGGATTCCTTAATGGAGGAATTTGAACTGCAGGAAGCCATGACAGGCGTCCTTAAAAAATTAAAATCCCCATATAAAGAAGTTCTGGCCATGCAGTATTATTACCAGCTAACTACACAGGAAATAGCAGATGAACTCGGCACAACGCCTGATAACGTTAGGCACATTTCCATGCGGGCTAAGCGTAAGCTGCAGACCATATTGGAAGAACGCGGCCTTTGGAATGAAAAAGGGGGCGGTAAAAGTAAGGCCGCCAAAAAGAAACCCGCCAGGAAGAAATCTGCCTGGAAAGGCAGGAAGGAAGAAAAGGGAGAGGAGGAATAAGAAACAGTAACCAGTTGGGATGGAACAGCCAGATCAGAAAGAAACAGTAGTGAAAAAATTACAAAAGAAAGGGAAGGTTAAAATGTCACAAAATTTGAACCCCATAGAAACAGAGGAACAAAAGTAATTCTTTACGTCCATCTACAAAGAGTACAATAATGATATGATGTACCTTGCAAATAGTATTCTTGGCAATCCATCAGACGCAAAAGAAGTTGTACATGATTCATTTTTAACAATAGCAGACCATTTGGACAAGCTCATGTGCCGTGAATTTTCTGAACTTTGGCATTATGCCAAGTTGTTGGTGGAGAGCAAGGCTAATAACCTGAATTGCCGGAAGAATGGGGCAAAATCTGCAGATATGGTGCTGCTAGAAGAATCTTGATAGTCTGCCTTACTTGCCCATATTCGAGTAAACTCGATATAGGCAAATGCGGCATACCATCTTTATGAAATGCAAATTAGAATGAAATAACTGAAAATGTAGAAAAAGCTGGTGCAACATGCATACACCAGCTTTTTCTTGTTTTTCTAGCATATTAGAAAAACATATGTGAATTTATACTCTCCATATACAGTAACAAATGAAGCAAGGGAAATATGACACTTTTTTGTAATGGAATTAAGATTATTGGAAAGTATGTCTATGATAAGGCTAAATAATGAATTAAATATTGCCGATATAAGCATAGATAGGAGCTCATATGACGCATGGAGGCGATATACCATAAAGGTAAGAGAAATGGATTAGCGTCTGTTTCTTTTTTGTTTCTATTGGTGGGTAAGTTTTACAAACCGTCAGAGTATGTTATCTGCTTTTACCATGAATTATGAAAAGGAGAAAAATGAGAAATTTCTTATTCAGTATTTTTATGTGTATAAGAAATGCTGAAGATGAAGTAAAAGCAATTTATTCAGTCTATCCAGGAAGAAATTAAGAAGAATGAGAGGAACAAGATGTGATACATATTGTCAAAAGATAAATGTTGATATAGGAGTAAATTAACTCGTTGTGCTACTTATATGGTTAAAACTGTATAATTTGTTGAAAAGGGTAAAAAAGCGCAAAAAATCCCTGCTAAATTTAAGGCTTGTATTTTTAGAAGATTAATCCTTTGATTTTTCCGATATTACAGGAATCCCGGAATACGCTATTGAAGGCCTTGCACAGATTATGTCCCAGTACTTTGTTTTGTAGCCGGGTGCATAATCCCCTAAAGCTTTTTGCAAGCACTTTTTCTGCATTTAGCTGCTCACTAAGCTGTGAGAATACGGTTTCCGCCTTGCGACGGAACCGGAAAATCAGCCGTCTTATTTCCGTAGGCCAATTCTTTTTATAATTGGAAGATTTTAGAGATATCAGGCAGATCCCCTTTTTGCCCATATCGTCAAAAAGGAGTTCTCCTGTGTATCCTTTGTCCCCAAGGATCACCAGACCAAGGCGGTTTTCTGCAAAGTCTCGAAGTCCTTCCCGGTCGTCTACAGATGCCGAAGTGCTCTCAAACGCTGTGATATAGCCCTCCAAAGTAATCAGGGCGTGGACTTTGAAGCCGAAATAAGTCTCTTTTTTGGAAGGGCATCTCCCGTAATTCGCCCCGTCTGCACGGAAGGGACGGCAATAATGTGCACGCCCGAACTTACAGACCGGGAGAGGAAAGCTATCAATCTCGAAATAACGGCTGGCTGGTATGGGAAAAGAGAAGGCCAATTTCTGTCGGAGCAGTTCTGTCACCTGCAAAAGAGCCCTTCTGGTCCGGTTATACCTGGTTCAGCAGCAAGTCTTGGGAAAAGGTGCCGATAGTTGCGTTTCACAAAGGGATACCAGGCATTTTCGGAATCATTCCCCATCAGCCCGCCGCAGATACTCAAAATAAAGATTTTAAAGTCAGACATTTTTGCGATATCCACATTTCGCCTTTATGAAACAGAAGCAGGGATAAACTGTTGGTACAGATCATCAATAATGGTATAAACGAGTAAAATAAAATCTTCAAAAGTTGTTATGAGGGTGGTATAATCATCTTGAAACTTCAACATTATGTGCCTCCTTTCATAGTCTGTAGTGGTTTACAACTATAGGATAGCATATTTTGTTGAAGTTTTTCTATATCACTAATCAACTAGCGCAATAGGTTAAATTAGATTATACATGTCAGGAAAAAACTTAGTGCAGGTGCTAAATGATTAAAAAGTAAATGAGAGTATTTAAGAGTATGGAGAACGATAAGATGAAAGTTGTAATATTAGCAGGGGGATTCGGAACTCGCATCAGTGAAGAAAGTTATCTAAAGCCAAAGCCTATGCTTGAAATTGGGGGAAAACCAATCCTATGGCATATTATGAAAGAATATTCCCACTATGGATTCGGTGAATTTATTATTTGTTGCGGATATAAGCAGCATGTTATAAAAGAGTGGTTTGCGGATTACTACCTATATAACAGTGACGTTACGTTTGATTTTACCGAAGGGAATAAAATGGTAGTGCATGACAATGTGGCAGAGCCATGGAAGGTGACTCTTGTAGATACAGGGTTACATACTATGACAGGCGGAAGAGTGAAAAGAATTCAAAAATATGTGGGGAATGAAACGTTTATGCTTACATATGGAGATGGGGTTTCTTCCCTAAATATTGCCGATACATTGAAGTTTCATCAGGAACATGGAAAGATGGTTACATTGACTGCTGTAAATATAGAGCAGAGGTTTGGGGTATTAGATATTGCAAAGGATAGAACAGTAGTTTCCTTCCGGGAAAAGAGCACGGATGATACTTCCAGAATGAATGCTGGTTACATGATATTGGAACCATCTATTTTTGATTATATAGAAGGGGATGGGACAATATTTGAAAAAGAGCCTTTAGAAAAAGCGGCGGCAGAGGGGCAGCTCAAAGCATATATGTTTGATGGATTCTGGCAATGCATGGATACGAAGAGAGAAATGGAGCAATTAAACAAAATGTGGGAACAAGGGGTTGCCCCATGGAAGTCATGGGAGAATTAGTAGGAAGGAAAACATATGTTTGAAAACAAGACAGAAGCACAGGCAAGGACAGAGATATTACATGCTGTAAAAGAGTATTGTGATACATTCCATAACAAAAAGAAAGAATTTGAACCGGGTGACCGTATTACATATGCATCAAGAGTTTATGATGATAAAGAGATGTGTAATCTGGTAGACGCAGCTCTTGAGTTCTGGCTGACTTCCGGAAGCTATACCGCAGAGTTTGAAAAAAAGTTTGCAGAATATTTGGGCGTAAAATACTGTTCTTTAGTAAATTCTGGTTCTTCTGCAAACCTGCTTGCATTTATGGCATTGACATCTCCTTTACTGGGTGAGCGGCAGATTAAGCCCGGGGATGAAATGATTACAGTTGCGGCAGGGTTCCCGACTACCATAACGCCGGCAATCCAGTATGGCGTAGTCCCAGTTTTTATTGATGTTGCCATTCCACAATATAATTTGGATGTTACGCAGCTTGAACTAGCATTGTCAGACAAGACAAAGGTAGTAATGGCTGCCCATACCCTTGGGAATCCATTTGATTTGGCAGCAGTAAGAGAATTTTGTGATAAACATAACTTATGGCTGGTAGAAGATAATTGCGATGCTTTAGGGACTGCTTATATAATTGGCGGTGAAAGAAAATTTACAGGGACAATTGGGGATATTGGAACCTCATCATTTTATCCGCCCCACCATATGACAATGGGCGAGGGAGGCGCGGTTTATACCAATCATCCAATACTGAATAAATGCATCCGGTCCTTCCGTGACTGGGGACGTGACTGTTCCTGTGCGTCCGGACAGGACAACCAGTGCGGCCATAGGTTTGAAAAGCAGTATGGGGAACTCCCTTTGGGGTATGACCATAAATATGTATATTCCCATTTTGGGTATAATTTAAAAGCCACAGACCTGCAGGCTGCCATAGGGTGCGCCCAGATTGATAAAATGCCAGAATTTGCAGAAAAAAGAAAGAATCATTTTAAGCGTTTGCTGGAAGGATTAAAGGGTTGTGAAGATAAGCTGGTTCTCCCAGTGGCGTGCGAAAACTCAGAACCATGCTGGTTTGGTTTCCTGCTGACATGCAAAGACGGTGTGAGCCGGAATCAAATGGTTTCTTATTTGGAAAGCCATGGCATACAGACACGCATGTTATTTGCAGGGAATTTGATAAAGCATCCATGTTTCGACCAAATGCGCTCATCCGGAAAAGGCTACCGTGTGATTGGGGATTTGGAACAAACCGAAAGAATTATGAGAGATACTTTTTGGGTAGGGGTCTATCCGGGAATGACAGACAGGATGATTGATTATATGGTTAAAATTATAAAAGAAGCAGTATATGGCGCATGATGCCAACAAAGTTAAGGGAATGGTGGCAAAGATGAAGGCAGTTGTAACAGGGGCGACTGGATTTGTTGGCAGATGGCTGGTAGAAGAATTGCTGCACCAGAAAGATGATGTAACAATTCTTGTAAGGGATAAAGAGAGGGTTCCGAAGAGATGGGAAGGCAAGCTGCATGTTGTGGAATCATCTTTGGATCGGGCTGCTATGCTTCATAGAGTGGATTTCCCAGCAGGGGACGCAGATATTTTCTTCCATCTGGCGTGGGAGGGGGCTTCAGGCGGCTCCCAGAGGGCAGACAGCAAGCTGCAGCTTAAGAATGTCCAGTATGCCTGTGACATGGTAGAACTAGCTAGGAGGCTGCATTGCAGTAGGTTTGTAAATGCAGGAAGCATTATGGAATATGAAGCCATGCAGTATATTCCGGAGAATGGCGCGGTGCCCGGCATGGGGAATATTTACAGTACGGCAAAACTTGCAGCAGATTTTATGGCAAAAGCAGCATCCGTCCATGCAGGGTTAGAATACATAAATGTAATTATTTCTAATATTTATGGTGCAGGCGAGTATTCGGAACGTTTTTTTAGCACGGTTTTATGGAAAATGGTGCATCATGAAAAAATACCCCTCACCCATGGGGAGCAGCTATACGATTTTATTTATGCATCCGATGCGGCAAAAGCCATAGCGCTTGCTGCCCAAAAAGGGGAAAAGAATACGGCATATTATATTGGGAACCCCACGCAGTACCCTTTAAAGCATTTTGTCCTGCAAATGAAGGATGTATTGGAAAGCAGGTCTGAACTTTTATTTGGGGAAGTGCCGTTTCGGGGCGCTATGCTTACATATAAGGAATTTGATACCTGCAAATTAGGCCAGTTAGGGTTCCAGCCAGAAATTGATTTCTTAAAAGGCATAAAGCTTACGAAAGAGTGGATGGTGGGAGAGAAAGCTGAAAATAGCAGCGAAAATCTATAGTTCTATTTGTTTAGCATATAGGCAAAGCGAAGAAAGGGGATTCGGAAGTGATGACGAATTTTAGAATACAGGAATTGCAGTTGGAAGGGCTGAAGCTGATTACCCCATTTTATATAGAGGACAGCCGGGGATATTTTTTGAAAAGCCTAGAAAGGGATATTTTCAAAGCGTGGGGGCTGGACGCCGACATACAGGAGGATTTTGAAACATACTCCAGAAAAGGCGTAATACGGGGGCTGCATTTTCAGACACAGCATCCACAGATTAAAATAGTACGGGTTTTGAAAGGCACAGTCCATGATGTTGTGGTAGACCTTCGGAAAGGCTCGAAAAGTTTTGGCAGGTATGCAGAAGTGATGCTTGATGATAAGGCACACAGCATCCTTTGGATCCCAGCAGGTTTTGCCCATGGGTTTGAAGTTTTGTCAGAAGATGCAGTGGTATCATATAAGTGCGTGGGGAAATACAGCAAAGGGCATGATACAGGAATTTGCTGGAACGACAAGGACATTTCTGTCAGATGGGAAACAGGAAACCCCATTGTATCAGAAAAAGATGCTGGCCTGATGTCGTTTTGTGAATTTAAGGATAAGTATGTAGGGATGTAATGTTTTTGCTTTTCAGGTTATAAAAAAGTGAAAACAGGAAATATGTGGTACAGCTTCATAGCGTATAATACATGGACAAAGTGAAAGGAAAAGATAAATATGGAGAATAAAGGAGAAAATTGCTATAGCATAGGGGTACAATTATTTGAGAATGGGGATTATGAAAGAGCCGTTCAATATTTTATACAATCATATAATCTTGGGTATGAAAAAAAGCAGATACTTGAGAATTTGTATGCATGTTTTGTATTGCCAAATGAACAAGAATTTCGCGATAATTATAATAAAAATAGAGAAGGGATTACACAAATTCCTTTTGAGGAAAGCGTGTTGGATTTTATACCTGTTACAGAGAAAAGATTCTATATTTACGATAAAGAACAAGAGAAATTTGCTGGTGTATTTGAACTGGAAGATGAGCCAATACAGGGAGAACAAGAAGAATTTGACAGCATCTTATTTGCAGATATTTGGGATGTTAGAGAGATGCTTTCAACCATGAGGGAAAAAAAGTGGAACTTGATATATATTGTATTAAATGAGCAGGAGCGTAAATTTGTTTCATTTTTAAAATTACCTCAGTTTAAGGAATTGTATTTAAAGAATGTGGCCGTGTTCCAAGATGCAAATCTAATGTGTACAGTTTTTGAACAATATGATGCGTTTTATCTGCCTAAGAATATTGTGGCAAAGGATGGAGGGAAATATTTAAAATTAATCGATGAGCTTCATGTAAAGAGATTACATCATAGAGAAAGAGATAATGTTTTTCTTTCTATTTGTATCCCAAGTTATAACCGTGGTTCTGTTGCCTTGAGGAATGTATCTCACTTGCTGCATTGCCCCTATGACAGTGAGATAGAGATTATTGTGTCGAATAACGGTTCTACAAAAGATGAAGCAGGGTATCAGGAGATTAAAAATATAAGGGATGTTAGGATTGTATATCATGAATTTGAAAAGAATCAGGGGTTTGCGTCTAACATTTTGAAAACCTTGGAACTTGCAAAAGGAAAATTTGCGGTTTTAGTTAGTGATGAAGATTTAATGATATTGGAGCATATGAATGAATACTTGACGTGCTTGAAAAAAAATTCTTCTTGTGGTGTTTTTCTAGAGGGTGGAATAGGCGCTAGTTTTAGAGATTTGCCGGCAGACAAAATTTATCATGCAGGGGCAGATGCATTTAGTGTGTTGGTTGATTTGAATTATGTGACGGGAATGACGTTTCATGTCGGGATATTAAAAAAATCACATGCATTTGAAATTATAACCAGAATGAGAGGAAATGGGTTTTTGGAATATTATACTCATATTACTTTGGCATTAATAGTAGGGAAATATGCTAATTTTTACCGTATGAAATTAATATTGTGGGATGCCAGAAATGCAGTAGAGGTGGGAAATATTATACCAAGATATATGCTTCCAGAAACCAGAATCTTCCAACAAAACAGTATTATGGAGTTTTATCAGAAAGGGCTTCTTCTTCCGGCAAGTCAATTTGTCAGTGTATTTTTAAATAGGGCACAGAAGACATATTATTTGTTGGAATTATCATATTGCCATGAAAAATTTCGAGAGTTATATGTGTGGGAAGAAGTTTGTTTTTTTGTATACAGGGAACAGAAAAAGTATTTAGAAGAGTTTCCTGTTATTTTGACTGCAAAGGGGAAGGACGCCATGCAGAAGGCGTTGCGGGATATGTTTCTATTTTATTTGAATTCAGAAAAAATATTTTCGATTCGCCCATTGGAGGAACAAGCTAAAAAAAAGATGGCCTATCAGACGATACAGAAAGGTCTAGAAGAAGGAAAGAGCATTGAAGAAGTAGAAGAAGAAGCAAAGGCGAAGTATCATTTACATTATATAGGTGGGAATAAAGCAAAGATTGATATTATTGATACATTTGTTAGTAGAAATGATAGATAAAAAATAATAAGTAGCTTGATACACAGAAAGAATCATGAGGATTAATTGTAGAAATCGGTGAAACAGAATGATATTATTAACAGGAGCTACAGGCTTTTTAGGGAGCAGTTTGCTAAAAAGGCTGTTAGCAGAGGGATATGAAGTTTGCTGTATGAAGCGTAGTACATCTAACTGCTGGCGTGTTAAAGAAGTGATGGATAGGTGTACATGGTATAACGTGTGGGGGGGGGTAGAGAGAGTTTTTAAAGAAAATAGAATCCAAATGATTATCCATTGTGCGACAGATTATGGGAGAACAGGAGAGAATAATATCCATGTTTACCGTAGTAATGTATCCTTTCCCTTAGAAATATTAGATGAGGCAATGAAGTTTGGATGCAAATATTTTATAAATACAGATTCCTTTTTTTGCAAGCAAATAGACAATTTGTGGAAGGAAAAGGAGTTGTATATGGATACATATACAAAATCTAAATATATGTTCCGGAATATTGTAAAAGAGCAAATAGATAATTTAGAAATTATATTTATTAATATGCAATTGGAACATATTTATGGAAAAGATGATAAAAAAGAAAAATTTGTTAGTTTTTTGCTGGGAGCGTTACAAAGCAATACTAAAGAAATAGAATTAACAGATGGCAAGCAGACAAGGGATTGGATTTATTTGGGAGACGTTATAGATGCATATATGGCTGTCATCCAAAACTTATATAAATTTAAAGCGGGAGAGTATTACCAGTTTGAGGTAGGGACAGGGAGAGAGATAAGCCTGAGGGAATTTGTTATAGAAGCAAAAAAAATAACCAAAAGTACAACAGAACTTAAGTTTGGCAGGAAACAAATGGCGGCAAATGAACTGATGAGGTCTTGCGCAGACAACGCTACTCTGCAAGAGTTGGGATGGAAGCCAAAGTTTGGCATTATGCGTGGACTAAAGGAAATAGTAGGTGAAAAATGATTGATAAGAATTTTTACAAAAATAAACGGGTTCTGGTGACTGGGCACACAGGGTTTAAAGGTTCATGGATGTGCACGGTGCTGTCTTTTTTGGGGGCAAAGGTGACAGGGTATGCCTTGGCTCCTATAGGGCCGAATTTATTTGAGGCATGTGGAGTTTCACATGAAATGAATTCTGTAATTGGTGATGTGCGGGATTTGGAGCAGGTGAAAAAAGTTTTTCGGGAAACGCAGCCGGAACTTGTCATTCATATGGCAGCACAACCGTTGGTGCGTGAATCGTATATTAATCCTGCTTATACTTATGAAGTAAATGTTATGGGGACAGTAAATGTTTTGGAATGTATCCGGGAAACAAGTTCGGTACGTTCTTTTATTAATGTGACAACAGATAAAGTATATAAGAACAAGGAATGGGAATGGGGTTATAGGGAAGATGAGGAGTTAAATGGGTATGACCCATACTCCAATTCTAAGTCTTGCTCAGAGTTGGTTACAAGCACTTATATTAATTCCTTTTTCCAAGAAAGGCAGATAGCCATATCAACTATGCGGGCTGGGAATGTGATTGGCGGAGGGGATTTTGCAAAGGATCGGATTATCCCAGATTGTGTCCGGGCTGCATATGGGAAAAAGGAAATAGAAGTAAGGAATCCATATTCTATCCGTCCATATCAGCATGTATTAGATGCAGTGATGGCATACTTGATGGTAGCACAAGAACAATATATAGAAACAAGGTATGCAGGAAATTACAATGTAGGGCCGAATAATGAGGATTCTGTAGAAACAGGGGAGATTGTATCACTATTTTGTGATGCATGGGCATCCTTTACGGAAGAAAGGATTCAGTGGACCGCATGTGGGGAGCAAGGGCTGCATGAGGCAAATTTCTTGAAATTAGACTGTTCTAGGCTAAAAAAAACATTTCATTGGAATCCAGTATGGGATATTAAAAAAGCAGTTGAGAAAACTGTAGAATGGGCAGTAGTGTATCAGGATGGGGGAGATATTTTAGGGTGTATGGAAAAACAGATGCGTTCGTTTGAGGGAAACATCAAAAGGAATGAGCCATTGCATTTAGTGGCAGATTAGGTTAAAACAGAAAAATTAAAAATAAAATGTAAAACAGGGTATAAAGTCTTTTTGAAAAAAACCGATAAAGATAGTGTAAGTCAAAGATGCAACAGATACATGGTTGTACAGTGTTTTCTGGATGGTTAACCTAGGGACTGTCCAGGAATATAAAAAGGCTGTTTTGGCAGAATATAAGTGCTAATGCTTGGAGCAAAGGCGTTTATATTAATAATTTTGCAGCATGGAAGCTGCAGTATATTCAAGGAGGAAACTATTATGGCAATGATCGTTCAACACAATCTTACAGCAATGAATTCCAACCGTCAGTTGGGTGTTACCACAGGTGCACAGTCCAAATCTTCTGAAAAATTATCATCTGGTTACAGAATCAACCGTGCAGGCGATGATGCAGCAGGCTTGAAGATATCTGAAAAAATGAGAAGTCAGGTTCGCGGGCTGAATCGTGCTTCTACCAATGCACAGGATGGAGTATCTTTAATCCAGACCGCTGAAGGTGCCTTGAATGAAGCTCATTCTATTCTGCAAAGGATGAATGAACTGGCAGTGCAGGGCGCGAATGATACAAACGAGGGCATTGACCGTGATGCAATCAACGAAGAATTGGATGCATTGACACAGGAATTGGATAGGATTTCAACCACAACCCAGTTCAACAAACAGAACCTTCTGGATGGTACATTCCAAGACAAGAACCTTCATGTTGGTGCAAATGCGAACCAGAAAATTGTAATTGGCATTGATAATATGAATGCTGAAACATTAGGGCTAAGGAACATTAAAGGGAATGAGCGTGGCCCTGTTCAGACGGGTGAAAAACCGGTTACCATTACCTACAAAGGAAACACATATAATTATAATACTGATTTGACCCAGTCTGCTAATCAGGCTGCAGCTATTTCTACATTTAAAGCAGCTATTTCAGCAACAGCAAATGCAGATCAGTATGCAGAGCAGTATGCAAAGGCTAGTGGCGTAGTGTATTACAAAGCGGATAGTGACAAAGGTGTTTCTGCTACTGCTTCTGTAGTTGGTTCCAAATTGTCAGGTGCAGTACAGGCAAAATCAGATAAGTCTTTAGGGAACGGACTGTTTTCACAGGTTGGCAGCACTCCGTACATGAGTTACACGAGGTATGACACTGCGGCTTCTGCTATGAAGGTTGATATAAGTGCAGCTAAGGGAACAATAAGTACTGAAATTATGAATAATTTCGCACAGTACGTACAGACAGTGGGAACCAAAGGCGATGACAGTACAGTAGGTGCGCCAGAAGTAGCATTTACAATGACAAAACCGGGTGTTGATACTTATGCGAAGGCAAATGCAACAATTGATGCTGTACAGCAAGCAATTAATAAAGTATCTTCCCAGAGATCCGCGCTTGGTGCATTGCAGAACAGATTAGAGCATACCATCGCTAACTTGGATAATGTAGCAGAGAATACGCAGGCAGCAGAATCTCGTATCCGTGACCTTGATATGGCTTCTGAGATGGTTGAGTATAGCAAGAACAACATCCTTGCTCAGGCTGGGCAGTCTATGCTGGCTCAGGCAAACCAATCTACACAGGGAGTATTATCTTTGTTAGGGTAATAGGCAGTGTAAACAGTATTTGTATTTTAAAATTGCAGAGGTACGAGTATTCGTACCTCTGTTTTTATCTAAATTGGGAAAATTATGAAAGGGTAAATGCAGATGGAAACTTTAGCGCGGGAATTGGAACGTGGAATAGATATTATCTGTGTAGGATATTATTATTATAAAGAAAAAAATATATTTCCGAAGGCACAGGTTTTGGCGGATAGAATTCAGCGGTTTTGCGGTTCTTTTTTGCAAGGGGATATATATGGGATGGGTGAAGAAGAATATGAAGTTTTAAGGAAGTATGTGATTCAGGTTTTAAAGGATTATTTAGAAGCGCTAGAAAAAAAAGATACAGTATATATGCTTGATACATTGGATTACGGGTTGCGGGAATTATTGAATATTTATATAGATAAAGAAAAGGAAGATAACATAGATGCAGAGGAGGCTGGAAATGAATAAGGAAATCTGGAAAAAGAATCTGGAGGCTATGGAAAAATGGTATCCCTCCTTTGCAGATATGATACGGGAAGAAAAGTATACGAAAGATGAAATAGAGGTTGAAATTGAGTTATCTTTAGATGGGGAAAAAGTATTCCGGATAAAAAAGGATAACAGGCAGTTATACCTTGGAGGGAAACGGAATGCGAAAGAACCCGTAAAGCTTTGGATAGAACGGATTGGTATATTACATAAATATACACCCTTTTTTTTGTTTGGACTGGGTAGTGGCGCCTATTTAAAGGCATTGGTTCAGAATACAGAAAAAGAAGTTAATATTGTTGCGTATGAACCATCTATTTCTATATTCATAACGATGCTTGAGGAAATAGATATATCTGAGGAAATTGAGAATAGGCCGATTGCTTTTGTGGTTGAGGGGTTAAATGATGAGGAATTTGACCCTATAATGAAAAAAGTAGTTGATATTGAAAGCATGGGTTTTTTAAGGGAAGAGGTACATCCAAATTATAAGGAGATTTATGGAGAAACCTTGCTTAAATATGTAAAACCTTTACAGCGCATGGTTCAGAATATTCGGGTAAATTATAATACAGGAGTACTATTTTCGAAAAATATGGCGCAGAATGTCCTTCATAATATGAAATATGCTGTTGAGGGTTATAATACCAAGAAATTATCTGATGCGATACCACACAATGGGGCAGGGATTCTTGTTGCAGCAGGGCCATCCTTAAATAAGAATATAATGGAGTTAAAGAAAGCAAAAGGCAAGGCGTTTATTGTTGCGGTAGATACTGCTATAAAACCTTTGGTTAAAGCAGGGATAATGCCTGATGCTTTCTTTACAATTGACCCCCATAAACCCTTGGATTTGATTGCGATTGATGGGGCGGAAAATATTCCGGTGATAGCGCCTACCTGTGCGCATTATCCTTTATTAGATCACCAGAAGGGAAAAAAAATATTTTATTTTGATAACTATATAATCCCTTACCGAATGTATGAGAGGAATAAGAAAAAATTTTATGATGTTTCAAATGGGGGGTCAGTCGCATGTTGTGTACTATCACTATTGTATAAGATGGGATTTAACACCATCATTTTAGTGGGGCAGGATTTGGCATATACAGATAATAAAACTCATGCTGATGGTACTTTTGCAGAGAAAATGGAAGAAAAGGATACTAGGAACATGCATATGGTAAAGGGAAATTATGAAGAAAAAGTCCCTACACTTATGAATTTGAGGATTTATCTGGAATGGTTTGAAAAATATATTGAGGGCATGAAGAAATATGGAAGTGGAAATGTACGGGTCATTAATGCAACGGAAGGAGGGGCATATATAGAGGGAACAGAATTGATGACGCTGAAAGAAGCTATAGAGAAAGAGTGCAATGGGGAGGAAATAGATTTTCAATCCTGTATAGAGCATATGGAGTCTGAATTTTCAGATGAGGAACGAAGAAATGCAGCAGAGTACCTGCATAGTATTCCAGAGAAGTATGAAGAAATAAAGAAAGGTGCAAAGCTTCTGAAAAAGGCGTATCAAAGTTTGGAGAAAAGCAGTAAATCGGGGAATTGGGATAAGGAAAAGTATTTAAAAACATTGAACAAGATTAAGAAATTAATTCAAAAATGTTATGGAAATGACGGATTCCAATTAATAGATTTAACTATGCCTTCGGCAGATTATATTATCCGAAGTGAGTATTATTATGAGAATGATGATGTTATGAAAGATATGCAGGAAACTGCGCAAAAAGGAATAAAATACAGCGAACTCTTGGAAACAGCCGCGGGATTGTTAAAAAAATTGGCAGAAGATACACTTTTAGATATTCCGCTTGAGAGGAATACATTGGATGATACGGAGGAAACAGCATGTTAAACAATAAAACAATACTCATTACCGGAGGCACAGGTTCTTTCGGAAATGCATTTACAACATATATTTTAGAACATTATAAACCCAAGAAAATTATCATATATTCCCGCGATGAATACAAGCAGTTTGTCATGGCGAATAAATTTAAGCAATATAAAGACATCCTGCGCTTTTTTATTGGGGATGTCCGGGACAAGGACAGATTATACCGTGCCTTTGACGGTGCAGATTATGTGATCCATGCTGCAGCTTTAAAGCAAGTCCCAGCTTGCGAATATAACCCTATAGAAGCTATTAAGACAAATATTAATGGCGCAATGAACATCATAGATGCAGCGTTAGACTGTGGGGTGAAAAAAGTGGTTGCCCTTTCCACAGATAAAGCAGTAAATCCCATTAATCTTTATGGCGGTACAAAGCTTGTTTCGGACAAACTGTTTGTTTCAGCAAATGCTTATGCCGGCACGAAAGACATTAGTTTTTCAGTTGTCCGTTATGGGAATGTTGCGGGGAGCCGTGGTTCTGTCATTCCATTTTTCCGCAATATTGTAAAGAATGGAGGAAAAGAACTTCCCATTACAGATTACCGTATGACAAGGTTTTGGATTAGTTTGGAACAAGGCGTGCAACTGGTAATTAAGGCTTTGGAAGAAGCAAAGGGCGGAGAAACATTTATTTCAAAAATTCCTTCTTTTAAAATAACAGACTTGGCACAGGCAATTTTGCCTGGGTGTGAGATGCCGGAAGTAGGTATCCGTGAAGGGGAGAAACTTCACGAAGTTATGGTAACACGTGAGGATTCTATAAGTACTTACGAATATGAAAAGCATTTCATTGTGTATCCCCATATGGAATGGTGGAATCCGGATAAAATCCGTGAGGGTGGGAAACAGATTAGCCCAGGTTTTGAGTATAGTTCAGAAACAAATACAGAATGGCTGGCAGTAAATGATTTGGTAGAGTTATTGAAAGGGGTTGAGATGCATTAATATGGTTGGCGAAGTTTCAACTGGCAATGAGCATGGAGAAGGAAAATTGAACTGTTACTTAAGAAAAGCGCAGTGGGAAGACATGGATATGTTATTTCAGTGGGCGAATGATGGGGAAGTAAGGAAAAATTCATTTTCTATGGAACCAATTGCATATGAAGAACATATTGCATGGTTTAAAAAAATTAGGGGGGGGGGAATCCCAAATCTATATTTTAGAAGATGGGGAGGATAAAATCGGAACGCTCCGCCTTGATTTTGATGGTAATGAAGTGACGGTGAGTTATAGTATTGCAGCAGAATATCGGAAAAAAGGATATGGGACGGTACTGATAAGGTTGGCAGAAGAAAAAGTGCCCCAGAGGACTCTGATGAAGGCTTTTGTAAAGCAGGAAAATGTGGCCTCAAATAAAATTTTTCAGAAATTAGGTTATAAAAGGGATGGAACACAGTATGTGAAATGGATTGAGTAGGAGAATGTAAGGAGAATGAAAGATATACAGATACAGGGGAAACCAATTATCGGTGAAAATTTGCCAGCGTATATTATTGCGGAGATGTCTGCAAACCATGCAGGCAGCATCCAGCGGGCAAAGGAAATCATCCATGCAGCAAAGGAAGCAGGGGCAGACTGCATTAAAATTCAGACGTATACGCCAGACACGATTACTATGGATTGCAGTAATGAATATTTTCAAATCACATCTGGAATTTGGAAAGGTGAAAATCTGTACCAGCTTTATGGGAAAGCATTTACACCATGGGAATGGCAGCCAGAACTGAAAAAGGAAGCAGAGAAAGTAGGCATAGATTTTTTGTCTACACCATTTGATAGGACGGCAGTAGATTTTTTGGAAGATATCGAATTGGATTTTTATAAAATTGCTTCCTTTGAAATTGTAGATATTCCTCTAATTGAGTATACGGCATCAAAGGGAAAACCAATGATTCTTTCTACGGGGATGGCGTCATTAGGGGAAATAGAAGATGCTGTGTGCGCTATCCAAAAAGTGGGGAATGGGCAGATTGTTTTATTAAAGTGTGCCAGCGCCTATCCGGCAATTACGGATGGGATGAATTTACGGACAATGCAGAATATGCAGGAAACATTCCAAGTTCACGTTGGGTTATCTGACCATTCAAGGGGATCGATAGGGGCTGTGACAGCAGTTGCCCTTGGAGCCAAGGTGATAGAAAAACATTTTTGCATTAGTAGGGAAATTGAAAACCCAGATGCTCCATTTTCTATGGAACCTCAGGAGTTTAAGCAGATGGTGTTGGATGTAAGGCAAGCAGAGCGGGCAGTTGGGAATATACAATATGGCGTAACAGAGCAGGAAAGTGCTAATTACCGTTTCCGGAAATCTGTTTTTGCAGTGTCTGGGATTAAAAGGGGAGAAAGGTTTACAACTGAAAATGTCCGGGTAATTCGTCCGGGAGCAGGCATGGAACCAAAGCATTATAAAGAGATATTGAATAGACGGGCAGCGGCTGACATAAAAGCAGGTACACCGATGTCATGGGAATTGATCGGGGAGGGGGATGAGGATGAATAATTTTTTGAGCCAGGAAGAATTGAAGAAGTTAGGGTTAAAATCATTCGGGGAAGATGTCCTGATTGGCAGGAATGTAATGATTTATGCCCCGGAAAAACTGAGCATTGGCAACCATGTAAGGATTGATGATTTTACATGCATTAGCGGGAATGTGACATTGAAAGATTATATCCATATCTCACAATTCTGCGGTATATATGGCGGAGAAGCAGGGGTTGTAATGGAAGATTTTACGGGGCTGTCTTCAAAGTGTTCTGTTTACGCGGTTTCTGACGACTATACAGGTTCTTCCATGACAAATCCAATGGTACCTATGGCATATAAGCCTAAAATGATGCATGCGCCTGTCCAAATAAAAAGACATGCTATTATAGGATGTAATTCTGTCATTTTGCCGGGGGTAACAGTAGAAGAAGGGACGGCGGTTGGCAGTATGTCTTTATGCAGCAAAGGGACGGAGCCATGGTCTATATATACTGGCATACCCGCCAAAAAGAGAGGGGACAGAAGCAAGGAACTATTGGATTTGGAAAAGGCTTTGCTGGAGGAAATAGGGAATGGATGATTTTTATATTGGGCAGGAAGTATCAGTGGAAAAAACATTTGGGAAAGATGAAGTCCTTGCTTTTTCTGAATTGACAGGAGATTGTAACCCGCTTCATATTGATGATGGGTTTGCCAAAAATAGCAGGTTTGGGGCAACTATCGTACATGGGATGTTTGTTGCTGGATTAATTTCAAAAGTTATTGGGATGCAGCTTCCGGGTGAAGGAAGTATATATCTGGAACAGAATATGCGGTTTTTAAAGCCAGTATATGTAGGGGATTGTGTTACGGCAAAGGTAAAAATAAAGGACATCATGCAGGAAAAGAAAATATTTACACTGGAAACGAATGTATATGGAAACGATGGGACGTGTTTTGTTTCTGGTACAGCAAAAGTGTTGTATGAAGGGGAACTATGATATATATCAGAACTGACATGAATGATATAATTGCAACAGGGCATGTGATGCGCTGCCTAGCAATTGCAGAAGCAGCAAGGGCTCAGGGGGAAGATATCATGTTCCTTCTGGCAGACCCCCAAGCCTGCAGCCTTTTGGACAAGCATGGCTTTCCGTATACCATACTCCACACATGCTGGGATGACATGGATTCAGAGCTGCCAATTATAGGAAAAGTAATTGAGGAACAGCGAATTGAAAAGATTTTAGTAGACAGTTATCAGGTTACGCCAAATTATCTGAATGCCTTAACCCAGATGGTTAAGACATTATATATAGACGATCTTAATGCATTTGAGTATCCAGTAAATGCATTGGTTTGTTATGCCAATTATGGAAAAACGTTTTATCAAAATAGGAATTATCAAAGAACAAACTTATTTCTTGGTACGCAGTATGTCCCGTTGCGGCGGAATTTTGAAAGGTGTGGAAAAAAACAGATAAACCCATCCGCAGAGAATCTGATTTTGCTTTCTGGTGGGACAGATAAGTATAATATGCTGGAATGTTTGCTAGAGAGCATAGAGATAAAAAAATATAAAGACATTCAGGTGATTTGTGGTGTGTATTATCCAAAATATGACTACATATGCGGTAAGTATAGCGGACATCAGAATATCCATGTTTATAAAGCCGTCCAAGATATAGAAAAACATATGGAACATGCAGATCTGGCAGTTGCTGCTGGAGGGACAACGCTATATGAATTATGTGCATTAGGGGTGCCAACCATTGCTTATGCCATTGCGGATAACCAATTAGACAATGTGAAGACATTCCATAAGGATGGGATTATTGATTATGCAGGAGATGTAAGGGAAGAAAATGTGGTTGGAAAGATAAATTCCCTTTTAAACCTATATTACGGCAACTGTAAGCTGCGCCAACAAAAATCGGAAAAAATGCAGGGCTTGGTAGATGGCAAAGGGGCGTGGCGTATCGCGGAGATTTTAAGTCAGATGTAAGGCAAGAAAGAAGGTAAATAGCAATGGATATGGAAAACCAGAGAGTAGCTTTAATTACAGGCGGTGCATCAGGGCTGGGAAAGATATTAGTGGATGAATTTGTAAAAGAAGGTTACCATGTATGTTTTACTTACTGGAAAAGTAAAGAAAATGCAAACAATTTGGCAGAACAGTATGGCGATAAGGTACTGGCTTTCCATGCAGATGCTACAGAATATGAAAAAGCATTTGAAGTGGCAGAAACCTGCATAAACCATTTTGGCAGGCTGGATGTGTTGGTGAATAATGCTGCCGGCGCAAGGGATGCTTCTTTAGTCCGCTTGGAAAAAGAGAATTTTGAATATACCATACAGAATGTGCTCTATCCAGTATTTTATTATAGTAAAGCAGTTTGTAAATATTTTATTGAAGCGAATAAAGGGAAGATTATTAATATAGGTTCCATAAATGGGCTGCGTGGCCGGGAAGGAAGCGTTGCGTATTCCACTGCAAAAGCTGGGATTGAAGGGTTTACCAAGACAATTGCAAAAGAACTTGGAAAATATAATATCAATTGCAACGTGGTAGCTCCGGGCTATATTGACACAGATGGCCAAAAGAATACAAGCGAGCTGATTAAGAAAATGGTATTGGACGAATGTGCGATCAGGAGGCTGACAGACCCCATAGAGGTAGCAAACCTGATTGTCTTTTTGGCAGGGGAAAAGTCGAATAATATCACTGGGCAGGTGTATCAGGTTGACTGTGGGCAATACATATGAAAGTAAAGCCATACGGCAGATTTTCAGTACCATGTCCAGAACAAGAAGGTAAATAGGATAGGGCTGTAGGGAATATGGCATCAAGTTCAGGAGGGAATGGCAGAATGGGAATAATTGCAATTATACAGGCAAGGATGGGTTCTACGCGGTTTCCGAATAAGGTACTGACGGAGCTTTGCGGAAAACCTATGTTGTGGCATATTGTAAATAGGGTCAGGCAGTCAGAATTTGTCAGTGATGTAGTGATTGCCACATCTGTAGAACAGGCAGATGACGCAGTGGAGCAGATGGCAAAAGAAAATAATATACTTTGCTGGCGTGGCAGCCAGAATAACGTATTGGAGCGGTTTTATGATTGCGCTACTAAGTATCAGGCGGATATCGTCCTTCGGCTGACAGGTGACAATGCGCTGGTGGATGCAGGCTTAATTGATATGGGAATTACATATTTTAGGGAAAATAATTTTGACTATGTTTATTACCGTGAGGGGCTTCCTCTGGGAATGGCAGTTGAAATTTTTACATATGTTGCATTGAAACAGGCTTATGAAAATGCAGAAGATGCCCAATGCTTAGAGCATGTGACGCCATACTTGTATAAAAATCCAGAGCTGTTCCGGTGCAAACATGTGTCCTGTGTGGGGGAAGATTACAGCCATTTGCGCTGGACGATGGACACAAAACAGGATAAGGAGCTGGTTATGGATATTTATGAAAATTTGTATGATAAGAACCAGTATTTTTCTTTTGAGGATATTTTAAAGGAATATGCCGGCCACCCTCAATGGCTGCATATGAACGAAGATGTGGAACAGAAGAAAGTAACCTACAGCGGGGAAGCATAATGGAAGGTTTAAGGTTTTTCATGCCGTTTTGTGCTTTGGCAGAGGGAAAGGAATAGATATAAGGATGGCAGAATTGTGTTTAGGTACTGTCCAATTTGGGATGGATTATGGAATTAATAATACATTGGGGCAGCCGTCAAAAGAAGAAGTTTTTAAGATATTAGATCTGGCAGTTGCCCATGGAATTAAAGTTTTTGATACGGCGGCAGCTTATGGGAATTCGGAAGAACTTCTTGGGGAGTATTCGGTTTCAAGGAAGGTAACGGCGGAGAAGTTTAAGGTGGTGTCTAAATTGTCTGCTGGAAACATGGGAGATTTGAAGGACATTTCCCCAAAAATATACCAGGAAGCCTGTGGTTCTTTAAGGCGGCTGCATACCCAGGATTTATACGGTTATTTGTTGCACAAGGCAGAGTGTATTTATAATCAGGATGTCATTGCATCATTGCAAAGAGTGAAACAGGAAGGCCTGGTAAAAAATATAGGGATATCCATTTATCAGGTAAGTGAGGGCGAAGCAGCCATTGATAGCGGGGTGATTGATTTTATCCAGATGCCATACAATGTTTTTGACCAGAGAGGGGATACAACGGGCTTTTTGAAAAAAGCAAAATCAAAAGGGATAACGATATTTACAAGAAGCGCTTTTTTACAAGGGTTGTTCCTGATGGAACCAGACGATATCCCAGAAAGTCTGGGGAAGGCTAAAAAATACTTAAATGAGTTTGGGCAGTTGTTGGAAGAATTTCAATTGGATAAAGTAACTACATTACTGAATTATCCTGCAAATAACCCATATATTGATTATGTAGTGGTTGGCGTAGATAATGTTGTGCAGCTTCAGGAGCATGTTACAAAGTTTGGGCGGCAGCTTCCCGCAGGGTTTATGCAGAAAACGAAACAGATGTTTAGCCATGTGGAAGAAGAAATTATTATGCCAAATTTGTGGAAGTTAGGAAGTAAATAAGGCGGCAATGGTCGGCAATTATGCTAAGCGCCATGGAAGGCAGAAGTATATATAAGTGTAAGAAGAAATCATTAAGTTTAATTTTATAACAAGTGAGAAAGAGTATAAGTGATAATTAGTAAGCCTAATTAGTATAAAGTTGGGAAGAAATTAAATAAAAAGAGAAAAGAGTGGTAAAAATGTACATCCCATACGGACATCAGACAATTGAAGAAGATGATATTCAGGCAGTCGTGGACGTGCTTCGTTCTGACTTTTTAACAACAGGGCCTGTTGTGGAAAAATTTGAGCAAAAGGTTGCAGAATATGTTGGAGCGAACTATGCAGTGGCTGTATCAAACGGCACTGCCGCTCTCCATGTTGCCTGCCTTGCAGCGGGAATCGGCGAAGGGGACGAGGTGATAACTACCCCCATTACCTTTGCTGCATCTGCAAACTGTGTCCTATATTGTGGAGGGACGCCGGTATTTGCAGATATCAATCCAGTTACTTATAATATTGACCCAGAGGACATAGAGCGGAAAATAACAGACAAAACAAAGGCCATTATCCCCGTGCATTTTACAGGCCAGCCTTGTGAAATGGATGAAATACGGCAAATAGCAGAGAAATACCATTTGACTGTGATTGAGGATGGCGCCCATGCTCTTGGGGCAGAATATAAAGGGAAAAAAATTGGCGCTTTTTCAGATATGGTAACATTTAGTTTTCATCCAGTAAAACCGATTACAACAGGGGAAGGCGGAATGGTAGTTACCAATGATGAAAACTTATATGAGCGCCTGAAACTATTCCGCAGCCATGGAATCACAAGGGAAGAAAACTTGATGCAGCAAAAGGAGGATGAAGGCGGCTGGTATTATGAGCAGTTGGAATTGGGTTATAATTACCGTATGACGGATATCCAAGCTGCCCTTGGCTGCAGCCAGATGAATAAGCTGGACATGTTTTTGGCACGTAGAAGGCAATTAGTGGAACGGTATAACCAAGCATTTGCAGGAATTCCGAATTTGGTGGTTCCCAAGCAACTGGAAAATACAAAGAGCGGCTGGCATCTTTATGTTGTGCAGGTTTTAGGGAGGGACAGGAAGGAAGTGTTTGCAGCTTTGCAAAAGGTTGGCATCGGCGTAAATGTCCATTATATCCCGTTATACCATCATCCTTATTACAAGAACCATGGATATCAGGGAATTTTCTGCCCAAATGCGGAAAGTTTGTACCAGCATATGATAAGCTTGCCGCTGTATCCGGGCATGACAGATGAGATGCAGGATATTGTGGTTGAAAACCTCCTTAAAATTTAGGAATCGTTTTAGGATAAAGAGGAGCTTGCCCATGCAGCCCTGCTTTGATATAAACCATGCAAAGCAGGGCTGTACTTCGTGTTTTCTAGGAATATCCCTCATAGCTTGGCTGCTACTCTTTTGCTGCATTTTCATTTAATATTTTTTCCTTTTATAGGAAGGTTCCCCATAATCCCGCTGTTTTTTGATGTACCTTTGCACATTATTTTCTCTCTTTTCATTGTGTTTTCCCCAAAAATCCGATATACTAAAACTCAGTAAAACCTTAGTATCCCAGCAAACTTTTTGTTTTTCAGTATACAGGGAATTTAGTAGAACCGTTTTGGCTTGCTGTCTGGCTCCAATGAGTTCCCTGTGTCGTTTGCTCTGGGGAAAAATCGGATCATCCAAAGAGAGGAGGCTCCCATGGCAAGAAAAACAGGCATCGGCCACCAAGATTTTGAAACTGTAAGGCGCACCAACAATTTTTATGTAGACAAGACAGATTTCATCCGGGAATGGTGGGAATCAAACGACATTGTGACGCTTATCGCCCGCCCAAGGCGGTTCGGCAAGACCCTGAATATGAGTATGCTGGAAAAGTTCTTTTCCATAGAATATGCCGGCCGGGGAGATTTGTTTGAAGGGCTTTCCATCTGGAAAAAGGAGGAATACCGCAAGCTGCAGGGCACGTATCCAGTCATCAGCGTTAGCTTTGCAAATGTGAAGGGCGGAACTTATGAAGTTGCCCGGGATATGTTTGCCCAAATTCTGATAGATTTGTATAACAGCTATTATTTCCTGCTGGAAAGCGATATCTTAACCCAGCAGGAAAAAGGCTACTTTGCCAGTATCAATGATGGCATGACAGATGCTGTCGCATCTATGTCTTTGAAAAGGCTTGCAATCTGCATGGAGCATTATTATGGCAAACATGTCATCATTTTGCTGGACGAATACGACACCCCCATGCAGGAAGCCTATATGAACGGCTATTGGGAGGAGATGGTGTCTTTTATCAAGAACCTATTCAATGCCACCTTCAAGACGAACCCCTGCCTGGAGCGGGCAGTCCTGACAGGGATTACAAGGGTCAGCAAAGAATCCGTCTTTTCAGACCTGAATAACCTGCGGGTGGTTACCACCACGTCAGAGGAATATGCGGAATGTTTCGGGTTCACGGAGCAGGAGGTGTTTGACGCACTGGATGAGTTTGGCCTGTCTGACCGGAGGCAGGAAGTGAAAAAATGGTATGACGGGTTCACCTTTGGGAAGAAGACGGACATCTATAACCCATGGTCTGTGCTATATTACCTTTCTGCCCGGAAAGTGGGCGCTTACTGGGCCAATACCAGCTCTAACGGCCTGGTGGGGAAGCTGGTGCAGGAAGGGAACAAGAACGTGAAGCTGGAATTTGAAACATTGCTGCGCGGGGGGACAATCCCAGTCCTTGTGGACGAGCAGATTGTGTTCAGCCAGTTGCTTGCAAAGAAGGATGCGCTGTGGAACTTCCTGCTGGCCACAGGCTACCTGAAAGTGGCGCACACGGAATCTGTGGAACCGGACGGCAGGAGCCACTGCCAGCTTGCGCTGGCGAACTGGGAAGTGCAAACCATGTTTGAGGACTTGGTGCTGGGCTGGTTTGAGAGCGGGGAGAATGACTATTACAATGATTTTATCAAGGCATTGATGTTAGATGATGTGGATGCCATGAATGAATATATGAACCGGATGGCTGGGGCAACGTTCAGCTATTTTGACACAGGGAAAAAGCCGTCCAAGGAAGAACCAGAACGGTTCTACCATGGGTTTGTGCTGGGGCTTATGGTGGATTTGGCAGGCCGCTATGTGCTCATCTCTAACCGGGAGAGTGGGTTTGGCAGGTATGATGTAATGCTTGAGCCAAAAAAACGGGAAGATGACGCTATCATTATGGAATTTAAAGTATTCCGCCCAGCAAAAGAGAAGGATTTACAGGAAACGGTAGCATCCGCCCTAGCCCAGATAGAGGAAAAGAATTACGCCGCAAGCCTGCTGGCAAAAGGAATCCCGCAGGACAAGATACGCTGTTACGGCTTTGCCTTTCAAGGGAAAACAGTATTGATAGGGAGAAATGAGGAATTCCCTTGTAAATAGCCATAATTTTTACTATAATTAATACATGGTGTCCAACATGGGAGTATGCTGCATCATTATTTGAATGGAAGCGGGAAATGGCAATTTCCCAATTTAAATTTAGGAGATAGAAGAAGGACGGTAGGTAGCGATGGAATTAGAGCAGCAATTTTTAAGCCTTCTTGGGATTGTAGAAGGCTTGCAGCGGAGGGTATATCAATTAGAGGAAGAAAACAGGCTGCTGACTCGCGGGCAGAAGCAGATTCTGGAGTGGGCAGAGCAGAAGCAGCAGGACAATATTTATTTTCAGGAAAATGCAGTTTATGAACTTTGGGACAGGATACAGCACCCTATGGATGGTTTTTTCCCGAAAATTGCCAGGGGCGAGCAGGCCATTGATGAGATTGTTGCCCATGGGAAGTCTTTGGCAAGGTTCGGGGACGGGGAATTTGCAGCGATTGCAGGGCGCATCCGCCACAGGTTCCAGACAGAGGTGGAGGAGGAATTAAGCCATCGGCTGAAAGAGGTGCTCCAGTCAGAGGACAGCAACCTGCTGATTGGGATTGCCGACAATTATGGCAGTTTGGAAAAGTATAATGAGCAGTCCAGAAGGGAAATCCGCTGTTACCTGAACCCGCAGGTGCGTAAGGAGCATCTGGAGCTTCTGCACCCCGAGAAAACTTATTATGATGCTTATGTGACAAGGCCATATGTGATGTTCCGTGACAACCAGACAGACGCCCCCAAAAAGCGTTTTGCATACCTGAAAAAAATATGGGATGGGCGCGACTGCATTTTTGTGGAGGGGTGCTGCACAGGCCTTGGCGTGGGGAATGATTTATTTGACAATGCAAAAAGCATCCAGAGGATTTTAGGGCCTGCGGAAAACGCTTTTTCCAGATATCAGGAAATTCTGGATTGCTGCATGGCGCAGGAAAAAGGCACGCTGTTTTTGCTTGCCCTTGGAGCAGCAGCCACTGTGCTTGCTAGTGACCTGTGCAAGGCAGGGCATCAGGCGGTAGACGTAGGGCATGTGGATTTGGAGTATGAATGGTTTTTACGGGATGAAGGGTGCAGGACGCCCATAGACGGTAAGTACAACAATGAGCTGGGGGAGGAGCAGGTGCTTTTGCCCATTCAGGATGAAGCTTACCTTAGGCAGGTAATTGCAGATTTTTCATGAGGAAAGAAAAATGAACATATTATTTTATCGGTACAACAGTATTTGCGAGCCGGATGTTATTGCGGTGATGAAACGGCTGGGGCATACAGTAACTGAGATTACGGAGGAAATGAGGAACAAGGAACTGGGGGCAAGGGGACAGATGAATTTAGTCAGTGCGGCCCTGAAAAAGCAGGAAAGCCAGATGGTGTTCAGCATCAATTTTTTCCCGGTCGTTTCTGAGGTATGCAATATTTTCCACATCCCATATGTCTGCTGGATTGTGGACAGCCCGGTAATGGAGCTGTATTCCCATTCCGTGAGGAACAGGTGGAACCGCATTTTCCTGTTTGACTACGCCTTGTATGAGGAATTCCGCCCGGAGAACCCAAAGGGGATATTTTATCTGCCCTTGGGGGCGGATTATGCCCGGTTGGACCCATTGCTGGAAAACATCACGAAAAAGGACAAGGAGAAATATGCTGCTGAGGTTTCCTTTATAGGCTCCCTGTATACGGAAAAGTGCCCCTACAACCGCCTGAAAGAAGAATCCTGGATGAAAGGGTATCTGGATGGCGTGATTCAGGCGCAGCTAAAGGTCTATGGGTATAATTTTTTGGAGGAATGCATTACAGATGAAATTTTGCAGCAGTTTAAGGAAAAAGTGCCCTTTTACCAGTTCCCGGAAAAAGCAAACCACAATGACAGGGCTGCCATGGCGCACCTTTATCTGGGAAATAAAGTTACGGAGCAGGAACGGCTGCAGCTTTTGAAACGGGTGTCTGAGGAATTTTCCTTGGATTTGTATACGGCAAGTGATTTCAGCCCGCTTCCCAAGGCAAATTACCGGGGGCTGGCAAGGAGCACCACGGAAATGCCCAAGATTTTCCGCCTTTCTAAAATTAACCTGAATTTTACTTCCAAGCCTATCCGCACAGGGATTCCTTTGCGGCTTTGGGATATTTTGGGCGCTGGGGGATTTGTACTGACGAATTACCAAAGTGAAATCCCAGAGTACTTTGAAGTTGGGAAAGACCTGGATATTTTTGCCAGCGAGGAAGAATTGGTGGAAAAAATCAGGTATTATTTGGAGCATGAGGAAGAACGGGAGGAAATTGCCCGGAATGGATACCAGAAGGCGAAGGAGAAGTATTCCCTGGAACTGCGGGTGAAGCAGATTTTGCAGACTGTCTAAAAAAGGCAGCTTGGCAGCAATGGAAGGAATGGCAAAAACAGTACCATTAACACAAAGGAATAAGGAGGAAATGATATCATGGAAGATATCCGCGCACAGCAGATAGAAGCACTGGAGGTTTTTAAAAATTACAACAGCCGACTTGTAAAAAGCATGGACAGCATCATCCCAGAGTTAGAAGGCGACCGCAAGGATGACACAGACAAGTTCTTAGATGAAATTGTCAAAGGGATTAACTGGGAAATCGGCATCTTAAACGGAACTATGGATTTTATCAACGAGAAAGAAGAACGCATCAAAAAAGAAGAAATTAACGCCAGCATCCTAAAACTCAGCAAAGCTTTGGAAGGGAAAAAAGACAGCGAAATAGCTGCATCCTTAAAGGAAACCCTTCCCGTATTTGAAAACTTTGGAAAAGTTGCAGCCGAAGTCCTAAAGGACGCAAAATAAGCCTGCCACAAGAAACGTTACTGTGAACGCCATGGGTGTGAACAGTAGAGAAAATAGTACCAGGAAACCAAATTTTCCCAAATACCCATTGCAAAAATCCCTTTCTTTGTTATAATAAAATTAACCATACTAGTGTAGTGTATCATTCACTTTCAGCCAAATAACGTAGAATGAATTTTCAGGCTGCAAGGCGGCTGAATGAGGCGATGCGGTGGCATCGTTGATTGAAGCCAACGCAGCAGATGGAAATTCAGACAAGTTAATTTGACGAAATGTGAATGATACACTACACTAGCAATGACTGGCATAAGAATATAAGGAACAAGATAGGAAGGAGGTTATGATATGAGTATTTCTTCAATTGGCAGAAACCAAAATGTATACCAGAACCGCAGTTTATACACAAAGCAGAACCAAAACCTGCGCCGCAATTTCCAGCAGCTTTCCAGCGGCAAACGGATTAATTCTGCAGCAGATGATGCAGCAGGCCTTGCAATTGCCACAAAGCTGCTTTCCCAGAAAAATGGCTATGACGTAGGCTTAAGGAACGCCGCAACTTCCCAGGACATGGTAAATGTGGCAGAGGGCGGCCTGTCCAAGATATCAGATTCCCTGCAGCGTATGCGGGAATTGAGCATTCAGGCGTCTAACACCGCGATCTATGGGGATGACGACAGGGAGGCTATCCAGCAGGAAATCGACCAGCTTAAGGGCTATATTTCGGATGCGGCCAAGAACACCCAGTTCAACAACATGAATGTCCTTGACGGCAGCATGAAAAATTCCCATGTGGCGTCTAACCCGGATGGGGGCGGCATGGACATCAACATGCCGGATGCAGCCTTAAGCAACCTTGGGATTGCAGATTTTGACGTAACTGGGGATTTTGACATTTCCCAGATTGACAGCGCACTGGAGAAGGTGTCCTCCGCACGGAGCGGCCTTGGGGCAGCCTACAATCGCCTGGGCCACACCATGAATTACAATTCCTATGCTTCCTTTAATGTAACAGCATCCCAGAGCCGTCTGGAAGATTTGGACTATGCAGGGGCAGTTTCTGATATGAAGAAGAACAGCTTATTGCAGGAGTACCGGATTATGATGCAGAAGAAGCAGCAAGAGCAGTTTGGCACCGTGAACCGCCTGTTCCAGTTTTAAGGGGCAGATTAGGGTTTAACAGAACAATAGGGAAGGGGCTGTTGCAAAACAGAAGTGTCCCACATGATATAGTTTAGGTATGTACCGCTGTATCGTGTGCCAGTTCTATAGTTTGCGGCAGCCCCTTTGATAAGCCTATAAAGATTAGGCTATCAAAAATGGGGAAACTCAAAAAAATACCCAAGCCTTGGCAGCCCAGAAGCTTGGGTTTATCTCTTAACAATAATGGTCCATCATCATCCCAGAATAAATTGAGGTAATATATGGCGTCACTAAATTTTTCCCTGGCCGTTTATAAGTCACAATAATCTTATCCACGTATTTCATTGGGTCTAAGGAAGCATTGGTTGCCTTGGTATTCAGCAAATTTTTAAAATCATTCAGTACCGACAGGTGTTCTTCCGCATGTCCTTCAGATACGGATTCTGTCAGTAAGGCTTTGTCAATGGAAATCTCACCGGTATCTTCTACCAAAAGCCCCATGCTTTCCAAGTTGTTCTGGAAGGCAAAAGCCGTGCTGCTCATATCCCGGTAAAGCTTCACGCTCTGCTGCTGGGAACCGGCGTATTTGTTGGCGGTGTGCAGGATAGAATTATAGGAATCCACCAGAGTCTGGATATTCTCTGCCATAGCGTCTGCATTTGTCTTAAAGCCAATGACAGCAGGATGCCCTTCTTCACTGATGCCCCGCAGCTTTAATTCAAAGGCATGGTTAATGGTGAAAGTGTTAGAGTGGGAGATATGTTCCACGCCGTCTAACAGGAATACTGCATTTGAAGCTTCTTCTGCCACATGGTCTATCCCCAAAGACTCTATTGCTGAAATCGAATCCTGCGTTGCCTGCGGGTAAATGGAAAACAGGAAAGGCTCGCCATCCCCAATCCCTGTGGAAACAGATTCAATTTCCAAAGCGCTCAAGCCGTTTTCATCTTCAATTACATGGGCTTTTAATCCAATATCTGCGTTGGTAATCAGGTTCGCCAGCTTACTCTGTGTTGTATAATTGGTATCCTCAGAATTAATATTGAACTGGAATTCAAAACTGGAGGAAGTATTTTCCAAATCAAAAGAATAAGAACCAGGCTTTAAAGCCAGATGGTTTTTGTCTAAAAAATTTCCCATATTAATCTGCGGCGAAGCAAGCTGTTTTACTTCCACCAGAAACTGTTCCGTCCCCTCCGAATCCTTGGAATTCCCAATATAGTCGGCAGATACAACGTCCTCTTGGGAAGAAGTTGCAATTTTTTTTTGGAAAGCGTTGCCAATGCCTTCTTCTGCATCTGAAAGGGAGGCAACCACATTTTTAATAATCCGGGTGCTCTCCTTAATGTCTATGGCAAATTTCTTAACATCCCCCGAGTGTTTAATTTTGTAGAGGGGGGAGTCTTTATTGATTTTAACGATGGTATTATATATATTGCGCAATTCGCTTTTTTTATGCGAATCGTAGCGGGAAGCCGTCTGTGTTCCGTATGTGCTCAAATAATAGTTGTAAGCAGTGTCGATAGCGGCCATAAAATCCCCTCCTTTCATCCGTGAAATCATGCCGAAGCATGGGGGCACAAAATAACTCCTTGTCTAATTTTGTGTTTTCATATATAATTTACATACTATATCGGAGAGTTTTGCAGAATTATTAACATGCAGGAGCCCGTTTTTTGAAATATGCCAAAAGTACTGGGCGCTGTTAAATTTATTTTTGGAATATCGCCAAAAGCCTTGACGGGAGCCGCCGGGATATGCTATATTAGACTAGCGATGGAAGTAGGTCTTTTTTTTATGCCTAAAATTAGAAATTAAGTGGAGGTGG
>OFHM01000142.1_pt1 | contig 67674 bp, 56 predicted proteins | sample 1521311 | NCBI WGS metagenome assembly OFHM01 (sample SAMEA3504083, study PRJEB24116) | mouse gut metagenome | biome: mouse gut; feature: mouse-associated habitat; material: faeces | place: Denmark | collected 2011 | reverse complement strand
CCGGCTGCTGGTTTTGCCGGATCACCCCACCCCCATTGCCCTGCGTACCCATACGGAAGATCCCGTCCCGTACCTGCTTTATGACAGCCGGGCCATACAAAGCCATACCTGGAGCTATAACGAAAAGGAAGCAGCAGAAAGCGGCCGTTTGATCGCCAAGGGACATGAGCTGATCGATTATTTCATCTAGGAGGATTTTATGCTTATTGTTAAAAAGTTCGGCGGAAGCTCCGTGGCGGATAAAGAACGGATTTACCACGTGGCGCAGCGCTGCATAGAGGATTACCGAAAAGGAAACGATGTCGTAGTGGTATTATCCGCCATGGGGGATACCACGGACCAACTGATTGCGAAGGCAAAGGAGATCAACCCGAATCCCTCAAAGCGGGAGATGGATATGCTTTTGGCTACCGGGGAGCAGACCTCCGTTGCCCTGATGTCCATGGCAATGGGGGCAATGGGGATTCCCAGCGTTTCCCTGAATGCATACCAGTATGCCATTCGGACTGCCAATATTTTAAGAGGACTGAAGAATTCCATTATCCTGACTATCCTGGGAACGGTGATGTGTATGCTCTTCTCATTGAGTTTCGCATATCCTCTTTCCAAGATGCATTTCCGGGGCAGGAACTGGATTATGAACCTGGTAATCGTGACCATGCTGTTTTCCGGCGGTATGATTCCTTCCTATATGGTAATCAATGCCTACGGGCTGTATGATACCTACTGGGCGTTGGTGCTGCCGGCCCTGATCAACCCGTTTAACATGGTTATCATCAAAAAGTTTTTCACGGGACTGCCGGTGGAACTGGACGAGGCCTCCTATATGGACGGGGCCAACGACCTGCAGATATTTACCAGGGTAGCGCTGCCGCTGTCCAAGCCGGTTCTGGCGGCCATCGCCTTTATGACAGTGCTTGGGTATTGGAATAACTGGTATAACAGTATGGTATTTATCAACGATTCCGCAAAGTTCAGTGTTCAGTATCTGATGACCAGGACTTTGCTGAATATGCAGGCATTGAAGAGCGCCATGATGATGGGGACCATGTCCCCGGAGATGATCAAAGCACTGTCGGACATGCCGTCCAACGGGGTCCGAATGGCGATGGCCGTGGTGGGAGTGGGGCCGATGCTGTTCCTGTTCCCTTTTGCTCAGAAGTATTTTGTGTCCGGTTTGACACTTGGATCGGTGAAGGGCTGAATCAATCTGCATGTGCAGTTTTGAGATAAAGGTAGTCGTAACAGGTTTCTTTTTTAAAGGAGGAGAACAAATGAAGAAAAACACATTGAAACGGTTTCTGGCGCTGGGTTTAAGCGTTGCCATGATACTTGGAACCGCGGCCTGCGGCAATGATGATGCAGGAACGGGCCAGAGCGGTGCGGGCAGCGGGCAGGAATCTCAGGGAGGTCAGGACGGCGGGCAGGAATCCCGGGAAAGTCAGGACAGCGGACAGGAATCCCAGGGAGGCAGCCAGGAGGCGGAGGGAGAGGAGCCCTACCAGCTGGATCTCTTTATGTATGATACAGGGAGCCTCAGTAATTCGGCGGCTGTAGAGGAAGAACTGACAAAGCTGACGCTGGAGAAGATCAACTGTACGGTAAAGATTCATCTGGTAGACGGAGCCACCTACGGCGACAAAATGAACCTGGAGATGACCTCGAAAACCAAAATGGATCTGGTAAACTCCGCTTTCGGCGGAAAATATCACTATCTGGCAGGAAGCGGAATGTATACGCCCCTGGAGGATTACCTTAACGGAGAATACAGCAATCTCTATGATCTGGTGGGGCATGAATTTACGGACGGAACCAAGGTAAACGGACATATCTATGCGCTTCCGGTAAATAAGGAGAAAGGAGAGACCAACGGCTGGGTATTTAATGCGGAGCTGGTGGAAAAATACAATTTTGATCTCTCCACGATTAAGACTTACAAGGATGTGGAGCCCTGGCTGGATATTATTGCACAAAACGAGCCGGACATCACGCCGCTGGCAGTTCCCAGTGCGGGAATCTTCAACCTGTTTGCCGTGTATTCAGAGCCTGTTTATTACAACGGATTAGTGCGAATGTCTACCACGGAGCCTTATAAAGTTGTATCTCCTATCGACGATGTAAAATCTCAGGAGCTTTTCGACTGGGTGCATGCGATGTACGAGAAAGGGTATGTAAATAAGGATGCTTTGACCGACATAACAGGGGATAATTCTCCGGCAAGAGAGTATAAGTTCTTCTGCTTCAGCAGCAACCTGAAGCCGGGATTTGCGGAAGAATCCGCAGCCAAATACGGCGGAAGACTGGTCTGTGTGGATCTGCAGGAGCCCTTCATGCCCTTTACACAATCGGTCGGTTCCATGATGAGCATTCCGTCTACCAGTCAAAATCCGGATAAGGCCATGGCATTTATCAATCTGCTGTATACGGATAAGGATGTGTATAATACATTGGTATTCGGTATCGAGGGTGTCAACTATGAGATGACGGGAGAGAACAGGGCGAAGACCCTGGACGGCAGCAGTTGGAGTAACTGGAGCTGGGCTTACGGCAATCAGTTCTTAAGCTATCTGATGAATGACGAGCCGGACAATAAATATACCCAGTTCGAGGATTTTAATGCCGCGTGCAGACCGTCTGATATTCTGGGCTTTGCAATTGATGCGGACAAGACCAGCGATCTGTTCAATGCCTGTACGGTGGTCTTCGATCAGTACAGACAGGCGCTGTTGATCGGAGCCGTGGACTGGAGGGAGATCAAGGACGAGTTCCAGGAGGCGCTGGACGGAGCAGGCTATCAGGAGCTGCTGGCAGAGATCCAGGCCGAGCTGGATGCCTGGGTTGCAGAGAATAAATAACCGGTCAATATGACAAGAGGGATGGTATTCGGCCATCCCTTTTTGGAAACAATAGAAGGGAGCGGAAGGGGACTTCAAAAACAGGATTGAAAGAGCGGAAAAGAATGCGAAAAAAAACAATAAGAAAGTCTCTGTTATTCAGAATATTCCTGTTCGCCCTTGTGAATGCCGCCATGCTGCTGATGATGGTATTCTTTTTTATCAGTCAGTATACGGCAAGCTATAATCAGACAATCCGGAATCAGATAGAGAATGCTCTCGGCAAGGTGGACAGGGATATCAGGGGGGCGTATGAGGATATCCAGGAGCGGGGACAGAGGCTGATCTCTTCGGGGGAGACGACGTATGCGGGCCTGAAGGGGTATATCCTGGGAGACTGGCCGGAGTATGTGAATTCCGACGAAAACTGGTCTTCGAAAAAAATCATACAATTTATCAGTATTTACAGGAATCTGCAGATAACCCTGGCGCAGACGGTTACTTCGGGGACGTCCATCAGCCATTATATGGTTTTTTGCCAGGATGCCGAAGGGAGAAATATTCCGCTGCTTTCTAACGTAATTCCGCAGCCGTCCGGGGAAAGCACGCAGGAGCTTGACGGATTTCCGATTTTGTACGAGAAGGGCTTTTATCGCTTTCAGCTGCCCCATGCCTCTCCGTTTTCCGAAGGGAAGGTTCTGTCCGCAATCTGTACGCTGAATCAGAAGGAGGGCCTCTATCTCTATCTGGAGAGCAGTGAGGAGTGGCTGGAATCCGTATATCATACCCTGGATAATGAATGGGCGATCTATCCCACCTTTGCGGACGGTCAGGGAAGAGTGATTTATTCCGAAGCGGGGGAGGAGCTGGTTGGAAATGCTATGGACGAAATGAAGGATGCAGGGTTTCGGTATTTTGATACCGAGAAGGATGAAACCGAGTGGGAGATCTGGGCGCTGATGCCGGATGCAGAATATCGGAGACTGTTTAATAACTGGGGGACCGCTTTTGCAGGGATCAGCCTTTTTTCCACCGTGTTGTTTTTGGCGGTGAATACCCTTCTGTACCTGCTGATCTACCGGAGAATCAATATATTGCAGAAAATTATCCGGGAGACGGCGCAGATTCCGCAGATTGTGCCGGCGAGAGAGATCGGGATCCTGGAGCTGGACGGGATACTGGAAGCATTTTATGATGCCAGAAACTGTAATATCGAATTGCTGCAACAGATCAGCGAACAGAAGCAGGAGGAAAAACAGCTGAAGTATGAGAAATTACAACAGCAGATCAATCCGCATTTTATTCAGAATTCCCTGAATTCCATTCAGTGGATGGCCAAACTGAATCATCAGAAGGAGATTCATTCCATGGCCACGTCTCTGATCAAGGTGTTTAATTATAATCTGGGAGAGGAGAGATTGAGTACGCTTCGGGAGGAGTTCGAGGCTATCCGGGCGTATATGGAATTGCAGATCATGCGCTATGGGAATCGTATCCATGTCAGCTATGAGCTGAGCGAGAAGGATTATGAGTTGCTGATTCCCCGCTTTTTACTGCAGCCGTTGCTGGAAAATTCCATTTTGTACGGAATGGATGATCAGGGAAACAATCGGATAGAGGTGAGGACCAGAAGACTGTCAGGAGATGATTATATCGTGAGTATCAGTGACAGCGGACCCGGATTTTCAGAGGATATGCGCAGACAATTGTTGGGAGGAGAACCGAAGAACGGTAATGGTATGGGAATCGGGTTGCGGTATGTGTTGGGGATGCTTTCCTATTATCATGGAAAGGTATTATCGGTGGAGCATGACGAAAGCGGCACCACGTTGAGGCTGCAGCTGTCCGGACAGGAAGAGGATTCAGGGAGAGAACATGATTAGAACGGTAATTGTGGATGACGAATATATTGCGCGGAAAGGGCTCCGAGAGACGATCGATTGGGGAAAATATGACATGGAGATCGTGGGGGAGGCGGACAGCGGCAGACAGGCGCTGGAGCTGGTGAAGACAAAACCGGTGGATCTGATGCTGGTGGATATTACCATGCCCCAGATGACGGGACTGGAGCTGATCCGGGAGCTGAGAAAAGCGGCGCCGGAGGTTTTGAGCGTGGTGGTTACCTGCCATGTGGGCTTTGAATATGCCCGGGATGCCATTCGCGAAGGCGCCATCGATTACCTGGTGAAGACGGAGCTGGCCGAAGAAGAAGGGGCGGAAGAGAACCTGAAGCGGATATCCCGGAAGGTGCACCGTCTGTTGGAGAGAAGGAGAGGAGAAGGCCGGATGACGCAGGAGAGCGAAGAGCTGGTTTTAAAAGGCCTGTGCGAGGAAATCTGGTTTGTCGACAGAGGGGAGCTGGAACTGCTGCTGGAATCGATCCGCGCGCTTTCAGCGGTTTCTTCGGCCTTTCGCAGGCAGGTGAATGAGGTGCTGAAAGAACAGCAGGCGCTGTATCGCATTCCCGCGGGGCGGGTTTCCATGGGGATTCCGGATGAGATTTATACCGCGGATATGCTGGCGGGCTGTGTGGAACAAATGGCAAATGATATCTATACGTATTTTGCCGGGACCGGCTACCGGGAAGAGATTCTCCTGTCCGTGCTGCAGGCGGTGAATTACATGATGCGCCATCTGGGAGAAGTGGGGAATCAGACGGATCTCTGTGAACGGTTTGCCATCAGCCGAAGCTATTTCTCCAGGACGTTCCGGGACATTTTAGGAGTCAATTTTCTGGACTATGTGCAGTATGCCCGGATTCAGGAGGCGAAGAAGCTGCTGCGGGAAAGGAGCGTGAAGACGGATGAAGTAGCCGCTGCCGTGGGCCTGGATAATGTGAAGTATTTTAACAAGGTATTCAGCCGTGCCGTGGGGATGAGTCCGGCGGCTTACAGGCGGCAGGCCTGGAACCGTTCTGATCAGGAGGAAGACGGAGATGAAGGCTGAAGCGGATATAGGGGAGGCGGAGAGCATATGTGAAAAACAGACATGTTGGGAAATGGTGGAAATAAAGACAGAAACCGTCATAAACCAGGAGAGGGAGACGGTTGCAGAAAGGGAATCGTATGGTACTTGAGAAAATTAACCAGACTACATGGAGGCTGAGGCGCTCACGGGAGCAGCGCAGTCTCACCGAACGGTACGGCATGATCCTGCTGCCGGAGCAGGTAGAGGAGCTTAAGGAAGGTAGAGACTACTTCCTGGAAGGTAGAGACTACTTCCTGGAAGGTAGAGACTACTTCCTGGAAGACGGGATCTTAAGGCTGCTCTGTCCGGGGCGGCAGGAGGGAAGGGAACTTGGAGAAACGGCAGAAAGTTCCGAAAGCGAAAGCGCCGCCGTAGGGCTGAATAGAGAAGGACAGGGGACAGCTTCCGCAGAGCGGGAGACAGCTCCGGAAAGCCAGGGGGCAGCCCCGGAAAGCCAGGGGGCAGCCCGGGGAACAACCGAAAAACTGCGCCGGGAGCTTCGACTCACATTGCGTCCCTCGGAGGATGACGCGCAATGGGCAGAATATGCGGAAAGCTTTCAGGAAGCCTTCCGGAACCAGCAGGCTAATTATAAGATTAAGGGACGCCCGGATACCGTGAAGAAAGCATGGCGGGAAGAGCGCCGCACAGAACCGGCTCCCGACAGAGGAAAGTGCCGGTTCGGTCTGAAAATCGATCTTGCGGACTGTGACGAAGCCTTTTACGGCATGGGGGAAGCCGCGAAGACCGGGCTGAACCTGAAGGGCGGTGAGTATCAAAACTGGGCGGTGTATCAATTTGATGAGATTCCCGTTCCTTTTGTCATGAGCACGGGGGGCTGGGGAATGCTGATCAATACCGACGGCCGCCACTTTGTGGATATCGGAAAGCGCAACCCAAAGGAACTGCTGGTGATGGGGGAAGAGGACGATCTGGATATCTTTTTCTTCTGGGGAGACAGCCTGCACAGTATATTGCAAAGTTATACTCGGATTACCGGCAGCATGCTGCTGCTGCCCAAATGGGCCTACGGACTGACATACATACCTTCCATGCTGGAAAATCAGTTTGAACTGCTCTCCTCTGCCAGGACCCTGCGCACGGAGCATATTCCCTGCGACCATATCAGCATAGAGCCCCAGTGGATGAAGGTATTCTATGATTATTCTCTGGAAAAATGGTGGAATGAGGAGAAATTTCATATGCCGGCTTTTCTGGTGAACGACGAGTGCGTGGGGATGAAAGGTGGAGGAAGGGGCGGACGCTATTCCTTCATAAACGCCCTGAACAGGTATGGCTATCATGTGAGTCTCTGGCTTTGCAACGCCTATGATTTTACGGATGAGGCGGAGCGGATTGCCCGGGGAAAGGAAGAGGGAGAGCTGGAGCCGTGGTACCGCCACCTGGAAAAATTTGTAGATTCCGGGATAGACGGATTCAAGCTGGATCCTGCGGATACATTGGACACCAATTGCCCGGAAATGATGTGTGTCAACGGCTACAGCGAGATGGAGATGCATAATCTGTCTCAGGTGCTGCTGCCCATGCAGGTCTGTCAGGGGATGGAGAAACAACTGAACCAGCGCCCTATGCTACATTACTGCGGAGGCTATATCGGCAGCCAGAGGTGGGCCGCGGCCAATACCGGGGACAACGGCGGATTGAAGAGCTCCATGGTCTGGCTGCAGAGTCTGGCGCTGTCCGGCCACTGCAATACCACCGTGGATATGGATATCCATTATTTGGAAAGCCTGCATTATGCCATGTTTGCCCCTTGGGCCCATCTGAATGCATGGCTGGGCTGCAGTCAGCCCTGGTGGGAGACGCCCCGGATGTATCAGAGTTTCAAGGAATATGCCCGCCTGCGCTACAGGCTTCTGCCCTATTTGTATTCTACGGCCATCGAGGCCCATGAGACAGCCATGCCGATCCTGCGTCCCATGCCCATTGCTTTTCCGGGGGACAAAAAGGTGCGGGATATCGTAGAACAATACCTTTTCGGCCCCGGTCTGATGGTTCAAAGCTACAGTGACCGGGTGGTTTTTCCGGAGGGAAAATGGGTGGACTACTGGACCGGAGCGGAATATAGGGGTGGTGAGACAATTGCCTATACCCCGCCGGAGAACCGGGGCGGCGGCCTGTTTGTGAAGAAAGGAGCCATCCTTCCCATGTGGGAGGACAGAGATTATGTAACGGAAAAATCGGAGACGGAGATTATTCTGGATATCTGGCCGGATAGGGACAGCAGTTATCTGTTTCGGGAGGACGACGGAGTCAGCCTGGATTATAAGAAGCAGCTATCCTGTCATACCGAGATTCGCTGCAGAGAGACGGACGAGCTGGTCAGAATAGAGATCGGCCCGAGGAATGGCGATTATACCGGGAAACCGGAGAAGCGGATTTGGAGATTGCAGGTGCATACGCAGAAGGAGATACAAGCCGTCTGCGCAGAGGCGGATGAGATCCGGTAGGCAGTCTAGGAGAAGGCAGTGAAGCAAAGAGACGGGATTGGAAGAAAAGATTAGAAAACGGTAAATGAATGCGCTTACGAGTATAAGAAGGCGCCGAATTGTTAGAGAAGGAACCTGACTAGGAGGTATGAAAATGACAGAACGAATTGAGAGAGTCAAAAGATATCTGGAGGAGCGCAGGCACAGAGCCTTCCGCCGGGAGCTGACAGCGGAGGAGCTGGATGAGATTTTGCCGGCCATTCGGGACAGAAGCCTGTCCTGGATGAGGCGCCATACCCTGCGGCTGAAGCTTTTTCTGGAGCGTGAGACACCGGTGCTGCTGCCGGATACGCACATTTACGGAATGCGGACGATTGTGTCCTTTCCGGACATTATCTCTGCGGAGGAGATGGCGGAGTTGAAGGAAAAGTACTATGTCCATGAAAAGGGAAAGGTGACAAATCTGTCCTGGGATGTGCTGACCGTATTGCGGGACGGTTTGGAGGGCAGGAGGAAAAAGCTGATGGACGGCAGGCAGGAAGACGGAGAATTTGTGGACTGTGTACTGGAAATCATCGACGCGGTGGAGCGGTTTGCGGATCGCTACGCCCAGGCATTGGAAGGGAGCGGACAGGCACAGGAGGGAGAGAAGCTGTCACGGATCGTCCGCCGAGGCGCCGTCACCATGGAGGAGGCTTTTCAGCTTTTCAGGATACTGCATTTTACATTATGGTGCACGGATTGCTATCACAATACATTGGGCCGGTTTGATCAGTGGCTTCTGCCCTTTTACCGCCATGATCTGGAGACGGGAATTGTGACGAAAGAGAGTGCGCTGGAGATGATAGAGGACTTTTTCCTGTCCTTTAACTGGGATTCCGATCTGTATTACAGTCTGGCCTGGGGAGATAACGGACAGAGCCTGGTGATCGGCGGTATGCTGCCGGACGGAAGTGACGGAACCAATGAGCTGACGGAGATGACATTGACTGCTGCCAGGGAATTGCGCCAGATCGATCCCAAGATTAACCTGCGGGTGTCAAAGGCTACGCCCATCGAATTGTTTGAGACGGGAACGGAGCTGACGAAGATAGGCCTGGGCTTCCCGCAGTATTCCAACGACGATGTAGTGATTCCCTGCCTGGAGCATTGGGGATATGAGACGGCGGATGCCAGAGATTACTGCATTGCGGCCTGCTGGGAATTTATCGTGCCCAATGTGGCCATGGACATTCCCAATATCGGCGGGCTGCCCATTGCGGAGGTGGTGAGGGAGACCATCGCGGAGCATCTGGAGGAATGTGAGACCATGGATGAGCTGACGCAGTTCGTACGGCAGGCTCTGCGGAAGAAAGCAGAAGAAATGGCGGAGCAGGTGAAGAATCTGTTTCTGGAGCCGGCGCCCTTCCTCTCTATGCTGATGGGAGACTATCTGGAGCGGGGCAGCGATATTTCCCGCGGGGCCAAATATAATAACTATGGTTTTCATGGGACAGGCCTGTCCTGCGGAGCGGATCAGCTGGCGGCAGTGGAGAGATATGTGTTCGGGGAGAGAAGCATTACGAAGAAGCAGCTGCTCACCGGTATGGAGAACGATTTCGAGACGGATAAGAAGCTGCAGTGGATCCTGCGGAATAAGGCGCCCAAGATGGGAAGGGATGAAAGCGCAAACGAGATGGGAGCAGCGCTGCTGGACTGGTTTGCGCAGGCGCTGGAGGGACTTCGGAATGACCGGGGCGGCATTTTCCGGGGTGGCACGGGAACGGCTATGTACTATGTGTGGCATGGGGAGCATCTTCCGGCCACGGCGGACGGCCGGGGAGCGGGGGAATATCTTCCGGCGAATTTCTCACCGTCGCTGTTTCTGACCGGGGCAGGACCATTGTCGGTATTGCTGGGATTTTCTCCGGAGAGCTTACTGCGTACTTCCAACGGAGGACCCATGACATTGGAAATTCATGACCAGGTATTTAAGGAAAAAGAGAGTATCCGCAAGGTGGCGGAGCTGGTGCGGGCCTATATTGCAGCCGGAGGACATCAGCTGCAGTTAAATGCGGTGAACAGCGAAAAACTGCGGGCGGCCCAGGAGGAGCCGGAGAAATACCAGGACTTAATCGTTCGGGTATGGGGATGGAGCGGTCATTTTGTGGAGTTGGATAAATGCTATCAGGACCAGGTGGTGAAGCGGGTGGAGTTCGGCATATAGAGACAGGGAAAGGCAGAAGGGAAAAGGGTGAAGGGGACGATTTTTTCGATTGAGGAATTTGCCGTGTTTGACGGCGAGGGAATCCGGGTGAATGTGTTTTTCAAGGGATGTCCGCTGCGCTGCCGGTGGTGCCACAATCCGGAGGGACTTAAGGGAAAGAAACAGATCGTACATAGTCCCAACGGCTGTCAGCACTGTGGGCGCTGCAGGCGGGTTTGTCCCTCCCCGGAGCACTGTATCGCCTGCGGGGCCTGTATTTTGGAATGTCCTAAGCGGCTGATCCGGTTCAGCGGAGAGGAGTGGGAGGCGCATGATCTGGCCCGGCGGATTCTGAAGCTGTCGCCGGTATTGAAGGCCAGCGGAGGCGGGGTGACCTTCAGCGGCGGGGAGGTATTGATGCAGCCGGATTTCCTGTGTGCCCTTCTGGAAGAGACGGCACAGCTGAACCGGGCGGTGGAGACTTCCGGGTATGGGAAGGAGGAAGACTTCGTACGGATGCTGGAGCGGGTGGATTTTGTCTTCTTTGACCTGAAGGTGATGGACAGAGAGCGGCACAGGCACTATACCGGCGTCTGTAACGATCTGATTCTGGAAAATGCCCGCCGTCTGATGGGCTCCGGCGTCCGCCATACCTTTCGCGTACCCTTTATCCATGGAGTGAATACGGATCGGGAGAATCTGGTACGGCTTCGGGACTTTGTCCGGGAAGAGGAGGGAAGGCCCGGTGTGGAATTTCTGCCTTATAACAAAATGGCAGGGGCCAAGTATAAGATGCTGGGGATGGCGTATGATTATGATTTCCGTCAGCCCACAAAGGAGGACTGTGCGCTGGCCGGGGAGATTCTGGAGGGCTGTGACGTACGATTCAGGAAGGCATGAGGGATCCCGGAACCGGGGCGGCAGATCAGGCCGGAGTCGTATAGCAGACCTGACTGCAGGGCATCAGAGCGGAAGCGGGAAGTGAAATCTGGAGATTTAGAGTGGAATAGGGGCAGGCACGGCATGTCTGCAGAATAGGAAAAGATATGATCTATGGAAAGAAAAACGCATACTTCGGAAGTGCGAAGCAGGGCTTCCAGAATTCGGTATGGGTGGAGCTGATCGGGTTTGACTGCGAATTGCCTGATTACGGCGTGGGACAATATTTGGAAGAGCTGGGTTTTCGCCCCCAGGTGATTTCCCTGCATATGACCAGCATTGATTTTGTGAATACATATCGGGGAATGGAAGCGGAATATACGCTTCCGCGTTATGCCTGTTCTTATGGGGGACATGAGCGCAATGATTTAAGACAGCGGCAGGCATGGACGAATACCGGACTGCGGGGACTGACAAGGGCTTTGAAGGATCAGGGCATCAAGGTTTTGGGAAGCTTCTTTGACATGGACAGTGAAAACGGCCAGGATGGTGTGCCGCTGTTTACCGAGCTGCATCCGGAATTGCTGCCCGCAGGAGGAAAAGCGGGCATGGAGACAGGCATCGTCATGATCAAGCGGTTTGCGGACGGCAGTTATTATGAAGATTATCTGCTGAAAAAGCTCCTGGAGACCGCAGAAGGGTATGGATTTGACGGTTATCAGCTGGCGGACGGGATTTCCTCTCTGCGCAGCAATATGTGGTACAGCGACTTCTCGGATGATTTGCTGGAGCAGGCGGGTATCGGCCTGCCGGAGGGCGCGGAGGATCGAAGTGCCTGGATTTGGGCGAACAGAAGAAGGGAGTGGAGGGCGTTCTACCGCAGACGATGGAGCAGTTTTCTGGATAAATTGATCCGGGGGCTCAGGGAAAAGGGACTGCTGGTGATGGTGAACAGTGCCTGGACCAGGGATCCGGTGGAGGCCCTGGTCCGCTATGGGGTGGATTATGGGACCATCGCCCGGGCGGACGCCACATCGTTGGTGGTTGAGGATGTGTCCTCGGATCTGGCCATTTTGAGTCAAAATGACAACCATGGCTACAGAATGTCCTATGAGGCCAGAAAAATGGTCCATTATAATTTCCTTGCCAATCTGATGTGTCTGCGGGCGTACCTGCCCCGGACAAAGCTGACGCCCCTGTTTATGATCTGGGACAATCAGGAGCAATGGGATGTACTGCACCATGCGCCCACGGCCATGCAGCGGGCCGGTGCGGCGAATTTCAGTAATTTTCTTGTTACAAAGGAAGGTTTGAAGACCATAACCGACGGACCTCATTTCTGCCTGGGAGACAGTATCCGTCGGGAGGAGTGGGAATTTATCCGGCGCTGTATTGACAATGGCTATTCGGAACATCCCTGCGAGACGGAGGGGGCGGCCTTTCTCTGGAGCGATGAACGGATGGAGAGGGAGGCGGAGGAGCTGGACCGCTGCGGCCTCTGCCACAGTGCCCAGTGGCTGGCCCTGCTGCAGCGGGCCGGCGCACAGATACATAAAATCATTCGGTCAGAGGATCTGTGCTGCCTGAAGGGGGATCTGGTGGTGACAAATTTCAGCCTGCTGTCCGTAAGAGAACAGGAAATGGTACGAAACTACAAGGAGGGAGAAGTACTGTATCTGGAACGGCCCGGCGAAGAAGAGGCGGGCGGGGGGATGAACCCGGGACAGGACGGCTGGCCCTATCCTTTGAAAATGTGTCTTCCGCAGGAGGAATACGTCAAAGCGGCGGCCATACGCGTCAATGCGGCCTGTAATGCCCGGATTGCGGAGGGAGACGGCTTCCTGGAATGTACATTGACCGAAATCCGCACCGGACCTGAGACTGCCAGGATTCTGGTGGAGAACAATGAGTACTATTATGCGATCCCGACGATTCGTACCCGGCGAAAGGTGGTATCCGTCAAAGCGATCACAAAGCCCGAGGGCTACCGGACAAATGCCGGGGAACACCACTTCAGCGTCCGTGTACCGGGACGGGGTGCGGATATTTTGGAAATTGTATATGAAAAATCAATATAAGTAAAAGATTGGGACAGAAATTCTTCTGCTAAGCTGCTAAGCTAGGTACTGAGACGGATTATTGCGGAACTGGAATAGGAGGATTATCATGGTTAAATTAAACAAAAACACAATACAGGATAAGATTCACGCCTGCTGGATCGGGAAAAATATCGGCGGAACCATCGGCGGCCCTTATGAGGGGCGGCGGGAGATTCTGGACATAAAAGGGTTTACCACGAAGAAGGGAAGTCCCCTGCCCAATGACGATCTGGATTTGCAGCTGGTATGGCTGAAGGCCATGGAGGAATACGGTCCGTATCAGATGTCGGAGCAGGTTCTGGGAGAGTACTGGCTGAGTTTCATATCGCCTCATTGGAATGAATACGGTGTGGCGAAGGCGAATTTACGGGCAGGCATTTTACCGCCTTTTTCCGGAGAGCATGAGAATGCCCTGTGGAAGCATTCCAACGGCGGATGGATCCGATCGGAGATCTGGGCCTGCCTGTCGCCGGGATTTCCACATATAGCCAATCATTATGCCTATATGGATGCCTGTGTGGACCATGGGTCAGGGGAGGGAACTTATGGGGAGATTCTTACCGCAACCATGGAGAGCCTGGCTTTTTTCGAGACGGATATCAGGGAAATCATTGAGAAAGCGCTTACCTTTATTCCGCAGGAAAGCCGCCTGGCAAAAAGCGTCCGCCTGGTGCTTACGGCTTACGATAGGGGAGAGGAGTGGGTACAGGTGCGCAACAGGCTGGTGGAGGAAAGCGCGGATCTGGGATGGTTCCAGGCGCCGGCCAACATAGGTTTTGTGGTTTTGGGGCTGCTCTACGGAGAGGGCGATTTTCGGAGATCCGTATTGTATGCCGTTAACTGCGGCGATGATACAGACTGCACCGGCGCAACCGCAGGCGCTTTTCTGGGGATTTTAAAGGGAATGGAAGGAATTCCGGCGGATTGGGCGGAGTATATCGGAGAGGAGATCCGAACCGTCGCCCTTACTGCCGAATGCTATGACCTGCCCGGAAACTGTATGGAATTGACCAGGCGGGTGATGTCCATGATTCCCGTTGTGTGGAAGGCCAACGGAATTAATATGGAATATACTCAGGGGGACAGCGATCTGACCCATACCCGGGAACTTGCCGTGTCGGAAGGCATATCCTGGGCCATGTATGACCGGGGAGAAGACACCGTTACGTCCAGACTTGGGATGAAGCCCTGTTCTTATCTGGCTTTTGATACTGTGTATGCCAGAGGGATTGCGGAGTTTGAAGGGGAGCCGAGACTGAAAGAGGGGAGCCTCCGCTTCAGGCTGCGTTTGTATAATAAAATGATGGAGCCCAGGCATCTGTATTTTCATGCCTATCTGCCCCGGGGATGGAGTGCGGAATATGCCAAAAGTATATTTATGCGGTATCCCAATGTTCATGATGAGACGGACAGGCAGCGTTATGAAATATGGGAGATAACGGTGCGGGCTGACGAAGGGGCGCAGACACAAAACAGGATGGTGATCGAGGTGACGGCGGACGGGCGCTGCCTGACAGGGCTGGTGCCGGTATGTATATTGAATTGAGGTGGAGACATGGTTTTGAAAAATATTTGGGGCAATTGCAGGGAAGAAGGGTATTTCAGAAAAAAGGTGTATCTTGATAAAAAACCCAAATCCGCCTTTGTACGGATTTTTGCGGATACGGGATATGAGCTTTTTCTCAACGGCAGGTTTGTGGCAGGCGTGGATGAATGGTGTAATACCCGGGATTATAATGTGCGTATTTTCCTGAAGGAAGGCGTAAATCAGATTGCGGTGCACGGAATCAATCATGGCGGCCATAGAGGCATGGCGCTGGAGCTGGTGGCGGACGGTGAGACAAAAGCTGTCACGGATGCAGGCTGGAAGGCGGCACCCAGGGAATATTGGGGCTGGATGTTGGAATCGTTCGAGGATGCCGGATGGGACGCAGCCGTCGAACCGGCGCTGTGGGCGGCGGGAGAGCCGCAGTGGTGGACCAGGCCGGGATCGGATCCGGAGCGCGTGGTACCCACGCTGGATTGCTCCCAGTTTTTCCGGGGCAGTATTCCGAAAGGCTGTGATTCGCCCTATTGGAAGGCGCAGGAGATTTCCGGAGAGCCGGACGCGGATGCGGCAAAATTACTGGGCAGGGAATATGTATGTTTTACACGCAGCGCGCATCTTCCCAGGGTGCAGAAGGGATATGTAACCCAGTGTATGGCAGGGGCGATGCCGGGGGATGGCAGTGTGGAGATTCCGCAGACAGAGCGTTTTACGGGACCGGAGGTGATGCTGGATTTCCACGGGGAGACGGTGGGCTTTTTCCGGATGAAAGTGTGTTCGAAGGGGCCCGTATCCTTCCGCCTGTTCTATGGGGAGACCCTGGATGAGGCATGTTCGGAGCCTTCCCGGGATATGTGTCAGAACAGGATGCTTCATGAGGAGTATCGGATCTTCGGAGGGACGCAGGAATTCGAGTCCAGGATGCGGGCGGCATTCCGTTATGTCAGGGTTGCTTTCTTTGACTGTCAGGATAAAGTTGAGGTCAGTGAGTTTTCGGTGAGAACCACTCTTTATCCAGTAGCGCGCAGAGGATATTTTGTATGTGATGACGAGGAGATGAACAGGCTCTGGGAGGCCGGGGAGAGAACACTGCATTTTTGTATGCAGGAGTACTATCTGGACGGACCCAAAAGGGATCGCTTTCTGTGGACGGGTGATGCCAGAATGGAGGCACTGATCAATTATTACACCTTCGGCGACAGGGCTTTGTTTGAATTCTGCTGGGAGGAACTGGCCGGAATGCAGAGGCCGGACGGCGGGATTTCCTCTTCCGGAGGCGAAGGCTGCTCCGTGTTGTGGGATTATGTGGCATGGTATGTGATTGCCCTGCATGACTATCTGCTATATACCGGGAATCGGGATTTTTGTCTGAAGCAGAGGGAAAGTATGGACCGGGCGGTGGCCTTTTTGACAGCCAGGGCCGGGGAGGACGGGCTGATCGATGTGCCGCCCAATCCGCTGGGAGATCTGTGGATGGTAGAGCTGAATGCGGCTGTCGGGCGGGATCCTTATCTGAACCGATTGTATTTAAAGTGTCTGAAGGCGGCGGGAGAGATGGCGCGCCAGGCCGGAGACACCGAGGCCGAAAAACGCTACGAATATATGGCGGCCCGGACGCAGGATGCGCTCCGGCATCTGGAGGAAACCAAGGATCTGACGAAAATATATGATACAACAGTACACACACAGGTTCAATATGAGCTGGCGGAGCGCGAGCTGGAGACAGGAAATATCCAGGCCATGATGGACAGGATCCGAAAATACTGGGGGGGCAATGCTCAGCTCCGGCTCGGACTGCCTTCATGAGGGAACCGTGCAGACCGGGATATTGCCGGCAATCGACGAAAGACATACGGATCATCCGGTCTATGTGAGTTACTGTCACGGATGGACCGGGGCGGCTACGGTGCTGCTTCCTATGGGGATCGCAGGGATAAGGCCCCTGGCCCCCGGCTTTGCCGAGACGGAGATTCGGCCGGCATTGGAGGTGTTTTCTCATTTCCGCTGTGCGGTACCTACGCCGTTGGGAGAGATTGCGGTAAAATATGAGGATCGCGTTTTCAGCTGGTGCGTGCCAAAGGAAATGGGGATCAGGGTAATCGTAGGCGGCGAAACGATAGTCGGACAACGGCAGGGGAGGATTGTGCTGACGCAGTAAATCTTCCTGCATAAAGCCTATAGGGCGGGCCTGGCTGCTCCACCATGCATGAAAGTAAGGCAATAAACTGCTCCTTGACACACCGGCTCATGTGGAAGGGGACGGCGCCGGCCCGGTGGAATCTCTGACAACCAGCGTGGCACGCAGCAGGATGGAGCCGATTGCCACCTGATTCAGCAGACAGGAGAGGGCATAGAAGCCGCATTTCCCGATAGCCACCCGGTCCTGACGTATGGTGGTCAGGGACGGCAGGGTATGGGCTGTCATGGGCAGATCGTCAAAGCCCACGATGCTCACGTCCTCCGGGATGCGGATCCCCCGGTCATCACATTCCGTGATGGCGGAGATAGCCCTTATGTCATGGGAAAAGAGAATGGCAGTGACCCCCTCGGCCACCAGCTTCGGGATGTACTTCCTGGTAGAATCGTTTACGAAATAGCCAAGGCCGATATAGTTTTCATTGATTTCCAGGCCGTATTTTTCCATAGCGCTGATGTAGGCATGATATCTGGCTTTCTGGATGTAGGATTCCAGCGGGCCGGAGATCAGGCCTATTTTTTTATGTCCCAGGCCGGTGAGATGCTTTACTGCCAGTTCGAACCCTTCCTGGCTGTCGCAGCCCACGGAGGCTATATAAGGGTTCCCCTTGATATAATTATCGTATAAAACGGCGGGGATCCGGGAAGTGCGGAATTCGTGCATCCAGGGGTCCAGGAGGGTGAGGCCCAGGATGAAGGAGGCCTGGTACCCATGCTCCATCATGAAGACTCCGTAAGGGATGCCCCGCTGAAACTCCATGTCTATGGGCACGATGTCCACTGTCCAGCCTTCGGGCTCCGCCATCTGCTTAAAACCCAGGATGATGTCGTGGCCGAACTGGTTGGGAGTGTGAAACTCCATGTTTTCCACCAGGATGCAGAGGGCTTTCCGCTCTTTTTGCTGCCGTTTGTTGACATAGCCCAGCGCTACGGCGGTTTCGAGGATTTTCTTGCGCATCTCCTCACTGACGTCTTTGGCATTGTTTAAACCTTTGGAAACCGTACTTTTGGAGATTCCAAGCCTTTGGGCGATGTCGTTGATGGTAGCCATGAGTCAGACCTCCTTAAAATTTTGTGAAAAATAACGACAATTTTATCTGCCGATATCAGAATTATATCAAGTAGCCAAAGAAAAAACAAGCCTACCTTCGAAACTTTCGAAAAGAAAAGGAGGAAACCGATAAACGGTATTTCGAATTAAATTGGCCTTGAAAAGGATAAAAAACAGAAAAAACTGGTAAATAAGCAAAAGAAGGAAAATGAGATTTTGTTAAATAAAAAGCGGCGATTACCGAGGAATGCGAAACTTGCAAAAAATGTTTTCGTTGATTTGTTTCGCTAATAATTTCGAAAATGGCTACATCTTGCATAAATATGGTGTAAAAAGTCAGTAATTATCAATAATTATGCACAAAATAAGGGTTGACGCCTTTCTGAAAATATGATATTTTTCTGTTAACGAAATTGAAAGAAACAATAAAAAATTCTAAAGGAGGATTTCTGAAAATGAAAAAGAAAAAGTTTTTGGCAACTCTATTGACCGCAGCAATGACAGCTGCTCTTCTGGCAGGTTGCGGCAATGATGCCGGTTCCCAGGGAGACGCTTCCCAGGTAGACGCTTCCCAGGGAGACGCTTCCCAGAGCGGTGCTGCAGAGGGTGCATCCCAGGACGGCGGAAGCGAAAACGCGTCAGGGGGGGCAGCTTCCGGTGAGACACAGGACGTGGCCCTGAAGGTATGGTGTCCCCAGAACCAGATCGACAGCGGAGCCATGACCCAGATGCAGGAGAACTTCGCAGCGGCTCATCCGGAGTACAATATCACATGGACCACAGAGGTGGTAGGCGAGGACAAGTGCCAGGATGAGGTGCTGAAGGACGTAGGCAATGCCGCAGACGTATTCCTGTTTTCCAATGACCAGCTGCCTCAGCTGGTAGAAGCCGGCGCTATCGCACAGCTGGGCGGCGACACCGAGGCTATGGTACGCAACGACATGGCAGAATCCGTTACGGACACCGTAATGATCGACGACAAGGTTTACGGGATTCCTTTTACCCACAATACCTTCTTTATGTATTATGACAAGACTCTCCTGGATGAGACCGATATCACATCCCTGGAGAAGATTATGGCAAAAGAGACTGCTGACAATGTATACAATTATTACTTTGAGTCCGCAGGCGGATGGAAACTGGGATGCTACTATTACGGAGCAGGCTGCAGCATCTTCGGGCCTGACGGAAGTGATCTGTCGGCTGGTGTAGACTGGAACAGCGCTACCGGCCTGGCAGTGACCAATTATCTGATTGACCTGATTAACAATCCCAAATGTGCTTTTGACGGCGAAATCACTGTCAGCGAGCTGATTGCGGATCACAGACTTGGAGCATGGTTCGACGGAAGCTGGAACTATAAGCTGTACCATGATGCGTTGGGCGACGATCTGGGAATGGCTGTCATCCCCACCTTCAATCCCGACGGTACAGATCATCAGCTGCTGGGCTTCTACGGCTCCAAGGCAATCGGCGTAAACGCACAGTCCAAGAATATGGCTGCAGCCGTTCAATTTGCCGCATTTATCGGCAACGAAGAGAACCAGGTGCTTCGCTATGAGCTGTCCCAGCAGGTTCCCGCAAACAAAGCGGCAGGATCCAGCGAGGCGGTTTTGGCAGACCCTCTGGCAACCGTACTTATAAACGAGTCTAACACGGCCAGCGTGGCACAGCCCGTCAACAGCACCTTCAGCGCAAGGTACTGGTCCTATGCAGGAGCTATCCCCACCGAGATCAGAAGCGGTGAGATCACCAAAGATAATGCACAGGAGAAGCTGGACGCATTTGTTGCGGCTATGACGGCTGAATAAATCTGACAGGCAAGAGTTTGCTAATAGTTACATATCGGGGATGGGGTCAGGGCATACAGCCATGAAACATACTCCAAAGCATCGGTACAAAGACTGTAGGTCTGTCTGATCCACTCCCCGTTATGCCTCATGACAATGGAGAAGCAGCAGTATACTTCTCCATTGCTCCCCAAAGTTCACTTTTATTTTCAAACAGACATTCAACCATAAAAAATGAATATAGCATCCGCCGGAGGGTTCTTCGGAGAATGAGCGGACGCCTGTTTTTCGGCGGCCGAAAACTTTTTGCCGGACCCGGACAGAGGTGAGGGGGGATGCGGAACTTAAATAGGAGGCTGCTATGGGATTATTTAAGAGAAAAGCTCCGCTTAAATACGACAGGCCCAGGGATGAGAGCGTATCGCAGGTGTTTAAAAAAGGCGATACGATGACAAAGCTTTCCTTCCTTGTTTTCGGCATAGGCAACATCGTAAATAAGCAGGTTGTCAGAGGCCTGATCTTTCTGGCGCTGGAGATTTTGTATTTTGTTTATATGATTATTTTCGGTATCAGTTCCATTGGTGATTTTATTACTCTGGGCACCGCAGAGCAGGCGCAGGTCTACAACGAGGCTCTGGGGATATATGAGTACTCTGTGGGAGACAACTCCATGCTTTGCCTGCTCTATGGCGTTATCACAATTGTATTGACTGTCGGTATTATCTTTACTGCCTGTATGTCGGCCAAGAGCGCGTATTGTACACAGGTCCGCAAGGCAAAGGGACAGAATATTCCTACATTTATGGATGACATCCGTTCCCTTAAGGAAGAAAACCTCCATGCGTTTCTGCTGACGTTTCCCATCATCGGTATCCTGGTCTTTACCATCGTACCGTTGGTATTCATGATTTTGATTGCATTTACCAGTTATGACCATGAGCATCAGCCCCCCGGAACGCTGTTTTCCTGGGTAGGCCTGGCGAACTTCAAGTCCCTGATCGCATCCAGCAGCTCCCTGGCCACCACCTTCTGGCCGGTATTGGGATGGACGCTGATCTGGGCTGTATCGGCGACGGTAACCTGTTATATCCTGGGACTGCTTCTGGCGCTGTTGATCAACCGCAAGGGAACCAAGGGCAAGGGCTTCTGGCGTTTTATGTTCGTGCTGTCCGTTGCCGTGCCTCAATTTGTAACTTTGCTGACCATGAGAACCATCTTCAACGCAAACGGCCCTGTGAATGTGCTTTTAAGAGAATTCGGCGTTATCGGAGCCACGGATTCCATTCCTTTCTTCACAGACCCGTTGTTGGCGAAGATTACCATTATCTGCATCAATATCTGGATCGGCGTGCCGTTTACCATGTTGTCCACCACAGGTATCCTGCAGAACATCCCGGCGGATTTGTATGAGGCGGCGAAGATCGACGGGGCCAGCGCGCCTGTGATCTTCCGGAAGATCACCCTTCCTTACATGCTGTTCGTCATGACGCCCAACCTAATCACATCCTTCACGGGAAATATCAACAACTTCAACGTGATCTTCCTGCTGTCGGGCGGCGGGCCGGACTCTCTGGAATATTACTACGCAGGCAAGACGGACCTTTTGGTAACCTGGCTGTACAAACTGACCATCACCCAAAAGGACTACAACCTGGGCGCCGTTATCGGTATCCTGGTGTTCATCATCCTTGCAACACTGTCACTGTTAACCTACCACCGTACAGGTGCATACAAAGATGAGGGGGCGTTCCAATAATGAAAGCAAAAAGAATGATTACCAACGCGGCATGTTATGTTTTGCTGACGGTATTGAGCATTATCTGGGTGCTGCCGATCCTGTTTGTTATTTTGACCTCTTTCCGGGAGGAGGGCGGCTCCTACAAGACCTATATCTGGCCCAAGGGATTTACCCTGAACAACTATAAGGAGCTGGTCATGGGTGTCAACAGCAAGATCAGCGGAGGCACCAACATCGACTTTACCAGATGGTTTTTCAATACTCTGGTCATTGCCATATTCAGTACACTTTTGTCCGCGTTCTTTGTACTGTGCGTGTCCTATGTAATGAGCCGTCTGCGTTTCAAGATGCGGAAGAATTTCATGAACATCGCCATGATTTTGGGCATGTTCCCCGGATTTATGTCCATGATCGCCGTGTACTACATCCTGAAGGGTTTAGGTCTTCTGGAGACAGGCACCCTGAAGCAGCTGTCTCTGATATTGGTGTACTCGGGAGGCGCGGGGCTGGGCTTCTATATGGCCAAGGGCTTCTTCGACACCATTTCCAGATCCATCGACGAAGCCGCTTATATCGACGGGGCTACCAAGTGGGATACTTTTACCAAGATCACTATCCCGTTGTCCAAGCCGATTATCACCTATACGCTGCTGACCTCCTTCATGGGTCCTTGGGTGGACTATATTTTCGCCAAGGTTATCATGGGTAATGATACCAAGTATTACACCATTGCCATCGGCCTGTGGACCATGCTGGAAAAGGAATACGTGGATTACTATTATACCCAGTTCTATGCGGGGTGCGTACTGATCTCCATCCCCATCGCCATCGTATTCCTGCTGTCACAGAGCTGCTACGTTGAGGGTGTGTCGGGCGCTGTGAAAGGCTAAAGCGGATAAACTTTGGTTTTTCTTGACAGTTGTATGTAACTTGATGTAAACTAAATTTAGTGCTGCTGCAGAAAATGGAGATTTCCTGCCGTCATGCTTTCGGGATGATTTATCCGGGGCTGGGGCAGGGGACCTTCATGGCAATAGGGGGGCCTGGTAGGGGAGCTTTCTGTTGCATTGCAGCGGCATTTTTATTAGGAGAGAGAAGAGTGAAAAATAGGATCGCCGAGAGGATGGCTTTTTTCGCCAGCGAGGAATTTGAGACAAACTTCCGATACGACGGGAAGGATCTGGGCGCGGCCTGCAGGGAGGGAAGGACGGTATTTAAGGCATGGAGCCCCTTCGCGGAGAAGATGGAGCTGTGGTTATACAGAGACGGAATTACGGATGAAGCCTTTCTTGTAAAGGAAATGCAGGCACAGGAGAAGGGCGTGTGGAAGCTGGAATTTTCGGAGAACTTCCATGGCATGTACTACGACTATTTGGTGTGGACAGATGGGGAGGGAGTACGCACTGCGGATCCTTACGCCATTGGCTGCAACTGCAACGGGGGCCGAAGCATGGTGGTGGATCTGAGAAAAACCGATCCGCCCGGCTTTGAGGATGACCGGGCTCCGCAGGCTTGTGAGGAGCGGATTATCTATGAGCTGCATATCAAGGATTTCTCCTATGACGCGGAGAGCGGCATTCTACGGGCCTATCGGGGAAAGTATAAGGCTTTTACGGTGCCGGGGGAGAAGGGAAAGCATCCTACCGGTATGGAATATCTGAAAAAGCTGGGTATCACGCATGTGCATCTTCTTCCCTTTTTTGACTACGGATCCGTAGATGAAGCGGGGGATGAGAGGCAGTTTAACTGGGGCTATGACCCGGTAAATTACAATGTGCCGGAAGGCTCCTATGCCACGGATGTGACAGACGGCACGGTGCGTATCCGGGAGTGCAAGGAGATGATCCAGGCATTGCACAAAAACGGTATCCGGGTAATCATGGATGTAGTTTATAATCATACGCACCAGGAGGATTCCTGGCTGCAGCGCATGGCTCCGGGGTATTACTACCGCTATATGGAGGACGGCAGCCTCTCCAACGGTTCCGCCTGCGGGAATGACATCGCGGCGGGCAGGGCTATGGTGGACAATTACATCGCGGATTCTGTGATGTACTGGGCCAGGGAGTATCATATAGACGGCTTCCGCTTTGACCTGATGGGGCTGCTGACGGTGGAATTGATGAACCGGATCCGCAAGGAGCTGGATCAGGCCTTTGGGGAAGGGGAGAAGCTTCTGTACGGAGAGCCATGGAGTGCGGACGATTCCCCCATGGAGAAGGGAACCAGGGCCGCTCAAAAAGGAAATACGGCCTATCTGAGCGAAGGCATCGGGATCTTCAGTGATGACACAAGGGATGCGATCAAGGGAAGTGTGTTTCATGCAGGTGATCCGGGCTTTGTCAACGGGGGAGAGGGGCTGGAGAAGGCCATTCTCCATGCGGTGACCGGCTGGAAGGACGGCGGGGCATGCTTTGAGCCGAAGAGCTGCGGACAGATTATCAATTATGTGTCCGCTCATGACAATTTTACCCTCTGGGATAAGCTGGTGCTGTCCATGCACGGGGAGAAGGCAGATTTCGACAGGCAGTACGCGGATGTACTGGCGGCCAATAAGTTGGCGGCGTTTATCTACTTTACCTGTCAGGGGAATGTGTTTTTCCAGGCGGGAGAAGAATTCGGGCGGACTAAGCAGGGGGAGGACAACAGCTATTGCTCCGCGCCGGAGGTCAATATGCTTCGCTGGAACAGGGCGGTGGAGTACGGAGAGCTGGTGGAGTATTACAAGGGCCTGATCAGCCTGCGGAAGAAGCTGCCGGGGCTGTACGATAAGTCGCCCGACGCTGCCGCCCGGGTGATGTGCGGTAGGATCCACGGGGAGGGCGTGGTTTCTTTCCTGGTGGATAACAGGGCTCCCCGCCCCTCGGCCTGGGAGGAGCTGTTCATCATTTATAATGCCTCCGGCAGGGAGTGGACGGTAGCGCTGCCAAAGCAGGAGGATGCGGACGGGCAGGCCGCAGGAGGCAAAGCAGATATTTCCGGACAGGTTCCGGGACCCGGAGAGACTCACCGGGAGAATGCTACCGTGCGCTACGAGGTCAGGCCTCGGAAGGGAGCCAAGGATGCAGACGGCACTGTATGGGAGATTCTGGTGGACGCCGGGGAGGCGGACTGCTGCAGGCCGGCAGAGTTTATAGAGGGGGGTATCCCGGTGGCCCCCCACAGCGGTATGCTGCTGGGCAGACGAAAGAGGATGTGAAGATGCAGGAGTTTAAAAAATACCAATAAGAAGTATAGAAAACAGGGGGTATCGGTATGAAGAGAGCAAGCGGGATATTGCTTCCCATTGCAAGCCTGCCGTCAAAGTACGGCATCGGATGTTTTTCAAAAGAAGCGTATGACTTTGTTGACTGGCTGAAGAAGGCGGGGCAGAGCTACTGGCAGATCCTGCCCCTGTCCCCCACCAGTTACGGGGATTCGCCCTACCAGTCATTCTCCTCCTTCGCGGGGAATCCCTATTTTATCGATCTGGAGGCGCTTATCGAGGAAGGGGTGTTGATGGAGGAGGAGTGCGAGGCCTGCGATTTTGGGGACGATCCCTCCTGCGTGGACTATGGCAAACTGTACGAAGAGCGATTCCTCCTGCTGCATCTGGCCTATGAGCGCAGCAGGATCGCGGAGAATCCGGAGTTTATCCGCTTTGTGCAGGAGAACGGGGAGTGGCTGGAGGACTACGCCCTCTTTATGGCGGTGAAGAAGCGCTTCGGCGGGGCGGCCTGGGAAGAGTGGGCGGAAGATATCCGGAAGCGCTGGTCCAACGCACTGGATTATTATAGAAGAGAGTGCTATTTTGACATTGAATTTTATAAATATCTTCAGTTCAAATTCAATGAGCAGTGGAAGAAATTAAAGGCCTACGCCAACGAAAACGGGATTGAATTCATCGGGGACATTCCCATTTATGTGGCCTTTGACTCGGCGGATGCCTGGGCCAGCCCGGAGATGTTCCAGTTCAACGAGGAGTCGCAGCCCCTGGCGGTGGCGGGATGTCCTCCTGACGCGTTCTCGGCCACGGGGCAGCTTTGGGGGAATCCTCTGTATAAGTGGGATTATCACAGACAGACCGGCTTCCGGTGGTGGTGCCGGAGACTGGAGCATTGCTTTAAGCTCTATGATGTGGTGAGAATCGATCATTTCCGCGGGTTTGACGAGTACTACAGCATTCCCTACGGGGCGGAGACAGCGGAGACCGGCCACTGGGAGAAGGGACCCGGGATGGAATTGTTCCGGGTTCTGCAGGGTCGTTTTGGAAAAGAGGGCATCATCGCGGAGGATCTGGGCTTTTTGACGGATACGGTGGTGAAGCTTCTGGAGGACAGCGGCTATCCCGGCATGAAGGTGTTGGAATTTGCTTTTGACCCCAGGGAGGAGACCGACTATCTGCCTCACAGCTATGACCGGAACTGCGTAGTTTATACGGGCACCCATGACAATGAGACCCTGGTGCAGTGGTACAAGGGTCTGGATGAGGAGTCCAAAGCCTTTGCGGAGGAGTACATGAATAACGCCAATACGCCGGAGGCGGAGCGGTACTGGGATTTCGTGCGCCTGGCTATGATGAGCAGCGCCAATACCTGTATTACGCCGCTGCAGGATTATCTGGGGCTGGATAAGGAGGCTCGGATTAATAAACCTTCTACTCTTGGGGGAAACTGGGAGTGGCGCATGGATCCGGCGATGCTGTCCGATGCAATGGTAGATAAGATTTACCGGCTCACAAGGATCAGCAGCAGGCTTCCCAAGGCGGAGGTGATCCGCCTGGCGGAGCAGATCCGTTTAAGGGAAGAGCAGGAAAAACGGCTGAAGGCAGCACAGGAAGAGAAGGAAAAGGCAGAGGCCGAAGCGGAGAAGGCTGCAAAGGCGGAAGCTGAAGCTGCGGAGACTGCAAAGGCGGCGAAGCAGGAAGCGCCTGACGTAAAAACGGAGATGCAGACGGAGGAAGAGACATCAGCGGCCGGAGGTGCATCGGCTGGCAGAAGCCGTGCAGGAAACTGTGAAAGTATCCGGGGTTAAAAGTCAGGCTTAAGAATACGGGCAAAAAGCCCGGCCGGGAAGCGCAGACGGCATTGACGAGGGAAGGGAGTGCCGGTAAATATGGGGACATTGGAGGATGACAGATGAAATTTGTATATGGGACACAGGACTGGAAAACCTTTGAGCGGGGAGAGGAGAACTGCTATCTGATGACGAATGGCCTGGGCGGTTTTTCGTCGCTGACTATGATCGGATCGTGCAGCAGGAATGACCATGCGGTATTGATGGCCTGTCTGCATTCTCCTAACCATCGATACAATATGATCCACAGACTGGAGGAGGTGATCTGCATAGGGGAGGAGAAGCTTCACATTTCCAGCCAGGACAATGTGGATATTGCCTACCGGGAAGAGGGGTATCTCTACCAGACCTCATTTACCTATGAGGACTATCCTCAGTGGACTTACCTGGTGAAGGGAGTGGAGGTGATTCGGACCATCGCCATGATGCAGGGGGACAATACGGTGGGTATCTCCTATGAGATTCGGAATTATTCCGGGGAGGAGGTTACCTTGAAGATAAATCCTCATCTGCAGTTTGTCCCTAAGGGGCACCAGCTCTCCAGAGAACAGAAATTTTCCATAGAGGACGACACGATTATCTCCAACGGCCAGCGTCTGCATGTGAAGACTAACGGGATCTTCAAAGAACGGCCATTGGTGTTCTGTGACGGGCACCATTATGCCTATGACGTGTGCGACGGGAGAAGAGAGACGGGCACTACTTCTGTCAACCACACTGTTTCCTGCATTGTTTCCCCGGGCGGGCACGAGACACTTGAAATAATCTATGGTGTCAAAGCGAAGCTTCCGAATATGGAGGAAATCCTTGCGGATATCTGCGGGCACAGGGAAGCCCTGCGCAGACAGGCGGGTTTCAGGAATGAAAACGCCAGAACACTGTCGGCATCCGCATACCAGTTTATTTCCTACCGATCCTCCACGGCGAAGCAGACCATCCTGGCAGGATTTCCCTTTTTCGAGGACTGGGGACGGGATACCATGATCGCCATGCTGGGGTGCTGTCTGGCTACCCGTCAGTATGAGACGGCGGAGAGCATCCTTCATACCTTTATGACTTATTGCAGAAAAGGATTGATGCCCAATCTGTTTCCGGAGGGGACGGAGGCGCCGGGCTACAATACGGTGGATGCGTCGCTTCTGTTTATCCTGACCGTTTATGAATACTATAAGAAAACAGGGGACGCCGTCTTTGTGAAGGGCGCCTACCAGACCATGGGCGAGATCATCGACTGGTATCGGAGGGGAACGGATTACGGCATCCGGATGGATGAGGACGGGTTGATTATGGCAGGCCGGGATTATGACCAGGTTACCTGGATGGATGTAAGGATTGGGGAGATTCTGCCGACACCCAGGCATGGCAAGCCGGTGGAGATCAATGCCTACTGGTACAATGCACTGTGTATTATGGAGGAGTTTAAAAAGTTCTATCCGGAGGACGAGCGGGAGTATGGAGTGTTGGCGGAACAGGTGAAGGAAAGTTTCCGGGAGAAATTTTGGAATGAGGAGGCCGGCTGTCTGAAGGATGTGTTGTCCGGCACGAAGGCGGACAATCAGATCCGCTGCAACCAGATCTGGGCAGTATCTCTTCCTTTTTCCGTATTGGAGCCGGAGCGGGAGAAGCAAGTGGTGGAAGTGGTGTCCGGCAAGCTCTATACCCCTTACGGTCTGCGGACCCTGGATCCCGCGGATAAGGAATTCCATGCCTCTTACGGAGGACCGCAGCTGCAGCGGGATCTGGCTTACCACCAGGGGACGGTATGGGTATTCCCGTTGGGCGGCTATTACCTGGCATATTTGAAGGTGAACAACTATTCGGAAGAGGCCAGGCGTCATGTGGAGAAGCGGCTGGACAGCATCCAGGCAGCGCTGTGGGAGGGCTGCATCGGCCAGCTGCCCGAAATCTATGACGGGGGCAGGCCCGCGTCTTCCAGGGGATGCTTTGCCCAGGCATGGAGCGTGGGGGAGATTCTGCGGGTGTATGATATGCTGCGTTCTCTGGAGGAGAACGGGACGCAGGCCGGTTAATGGCGTATGCAGAAAGGCGGAGAAAAGGATGTATCAAAATTATATCTTCGATTTCTACGGCACATTGGCGGATATCCGCACGGACGAGGAGAATCCGTATCTGTGGAGGAAAATGAGCGAGATCTACTCGGCCATGGGCGCTTCCTACAATGGGGAGGAGCTGCAGTGTGCTTTTCGCAGGTTGGAGCAGGAAGAGCGGGAACGTATCGGCGGGGAAGAGGCGGAGCCGGATTTGACGGAAGTTTTTGCCATGCTGTACCAGAGGAAGGGCGCTGATTGTGACAGGGCGCAGGCGAGGTTGACTGCTGTGACCTTCCGGGCGCTTTCCAGGGAATTCATACGGGTATATGACGGTGTGAAGGAATTTCTGGGAGAGCTGAGGGAACGGGGAAAGGGCGTGTATCTGCTGTCCAATGCCCAGACGGATTTCACCAGGCCGGAGATTGGGATGCTGGGATTGACGGACTATTTTGGCGGGATCTTCATCTCGGCCGAGCAGGGATGTAAGAAGCCGTCCGCGGCTTTCTTCCGGAAGCTTCTGGAAACGTATCGGCTGGATCCTGCAGAAAGTATCATGATCGGAAATGACGAGGGCGCGGACATTGCCGGGGCGCGTAGGGCGGGCATGGATTCCCTGTATATCCATACGGCCATTTCGCCCAAAGAATACGGCAGGGTAGAGGCGACTTACCGGGTGATGGACGGGGATTTCAAAAAGATTCGCGGCCTGGTGCTGCGCTGAAGCCCAAATGGATGATACGGATCACCATTCGGATGCTATAACGGCAAAACAGAATAGATAGAAATTGGAAAGGGGCAGGTTATGTTGCTGGGAAAGCTGATGAAATATGAGATAGAGGGTCAGTCGGCGTCTCTGGAATTTGAGGGCGGAGAGGCCTTATGAGCGGATTCTTGTACGGAAGTTCGGCAGGAGGAGCGAAGAGAGAGAGCTTTGAGGAGAGGGGCTGATTTCAGCCCCTTTTTTTCTGACATTCTGATATTTTACAGGAATAAATTCATTTTTGTCCTATCCAAACCGATTCGTGAGACACTTATAGAATGTAATGAGACCATATTCCCGGCAGAAAGCGGCCGGATGGTCATCTTACAGTGTGTGCCGGCGCACATGTAATGAAGATGGAATCGAGATCGCAGCATTTTGAAAAGGAGAAAAGCATATGGACGGACAGGAGATCATTCCCTATATAGAGCCGATTTTTCGGTTTTGCCATCACAGGCTGGACAATTGGCACGATGCGGAGGATCTGGCGGGAGAGATTCTGATGCATATCCTGGACGGCATGAGAAAATACCAGATCGAATCCCTGGAGGCCTGGGTGTGGCGGATTGCGCATAATCGCTATGCACGCTTTATTGATGCGGGTAACCGGAATCAGGAGGTGCTTTCCGGGCAGGAAGTGCCTGAGACGGAATTTGATTACTGGCAGGTCAATGAAGAAGAGGTGGACGAGGAATACGAGCAGGTATTTCAATGTCTCCATACGCTTTCCTCCGAATACAGAGAAATTTTCGTGGATTATTATATAGGTGAGCTGTTGGTAAAACAGCTGGCCCGGAAATATTCTCTGTCGGAAGCTACAATTAAATGGCGCCTGAATGTGGGGCGCAGCAGAATCCGGGAAAGGATAGGGACGAGGAAAATGGATAAGGTATATCAGAGAATCAATTGGAATACACATGGCTGCAACGGATCGATGAATTCCCATCAATATCTGCACAGCCAGATTGCCAGGGCGATCTGCAAGGCGGCCTATGAGAAGCCGCTGACGGTGGAAGAAATCAGCCTGTGCACGGGGATTCCCACGATTTACATCGAGGACGAGCTCCCCAGGCTGGAATACGGAGATGCCGTACGGAAATACGGGAATAAATACGGGACGGATTTTATTATTTTCAGTCTGAAGGACAGGGCAGGAACGGAAGCGGCACTGGAGCCTATGGTGAAGAAGATTGCCGATTACTACGAGGAAGCGCTCTGGTCTGCAAAGTGGGATTACAGGGAAATCGGGTTCTATGGCTGTGAAGCCGGCATGGAGAAGCTGGGATATATTCTGATTCCGCTTCTGGTCAGAAAGAAGATAGAGGACTTGAAAAACAACCGCCTGCAGCTTGCCAGCGGAAATTTTCCGCCCAGAAAGGACGGAGGGCATGGATGGTTCCTCGTCTCCGAGACGGCGGACGAGAGCGAGATGATGGGGCAATACAATACCGGATGCTGTGTCAGTGGAACCGAAGCGGGGCATATCTATTTCTATTGGATAAATAAATATTATGACCGCGCGGTGTACAACAACGGAGGAACGCTTTGGCTCGGCGAAAACGGGATTGTGCCCAAATGTGCGGGAGGCGTGGTGCCGGAGGGGCTGTTTGACGAGGGAGAGCTTGTAAAGCTTTTGCGCAACAATCTGGTCCGGAGAGAAGGGAAGGATTACAAGCTGAATTTTGCCTGCTTTACGCGGAGCGAATTTGAGGATTTCCGCGGGATGTACGGGGGGGAAGATCCGGAGCTTGACAGACAGATGTGTCAGTGGATCCTTTCTGTGCGGAAAAGCTTTGAAGGCTTTGTGCCCAGACGTTTGCAGGACCAGATCAATCAGTGGATTTCCGTGTACTGCGGGGAGATCATCGGCCAGGTGACGGAGGAACTGATCTGCCGGGGGCGATTGGAGAAACCGGGGGAGGAACCTTTGGTAGACGGGGTGTTTTATGTGGAGGGTGATTTTATCCTGATGTAGGAGCAGGATGCCTTTGAAGTGCCCGGAGACCGATTGCAACTGCCGGTTGACAAATTTCCAAGCGCAATTGGTAGTTGTCAACCGGGATTTTTGTTATCATTTATGCCAGAGATGACACATGGCGACAGTTCAGGCAGTCTTTCCTGTGAAGTCAAAACAGCATCTATATGCGATTTTGCGAAACACAAGCTGTCCGAAGACATAAGGAGAAAGGCTGCACGGCAAAATAACTGACAAGGGTGTCACAATGGCGTGGCAGGCGGGCTGGGGCTTACGGTTTTGCTGATCATGGTGGCCGTGGGAGTGGCTGTCCTTGTCTTTACCGAGATGCAGATGGAGAAATATGCCTATATGGAGAGAGAAAAGCTGACGACGCAGTATGGGGTCAGGGGATTTGCACAGAAACAGAAGGAGGCCTTTTCGGGCACTTATAACCTGTGTATCACAGCAGGCACCGTGATTTGTATTCTGGGAGTGATACCTGTGATAATGGCGCCGGCGTTTACGGCATCAGAGCTGATTATGATATATGCACTCAGTATTTTGCTGGCTATGGTTGCCGTGGCAGTATTTCTCTTTGTATGGGCAGGAAGTATCAGAGGAAGCTATGACAAATTGCTCCAGGAAGGGGACTATACGGTAGAGAAGAAGATTGTGGCCAGAAAGACGGCATTTCTGCCGGGAGCCTACTGGTGTCTGGTGGTTGCGGTTTTTCTGGCGCTGGGGTTTAACTGGATGGAATGGAAAACTGCCGCGCTTATATGGCCGGTGGCGGCCCTGCTGTTTGTGGTCATTCAGGGGATTGTAAAGGCTGCAGCCAGGCCGAAAGACGGGAAATAAGGCGTCTGGAGCAGTCCGATATGCCTGTAGGTCAAAAACGCGCGCTGAGGCTCAGGAAACAGGGGGATCGGGAGCGGCGCTCTGGACAGATTGCGGAAAGAAAAGCGTAATCTGCAGCAGATTTCCGTTCAGTTTCGCCGCCGCATCGCCGCCCATTCGGTGCATCAGTTCCTTTACAATAAACAGACCAAGCCCGGAGGAGCCTTTTCTTCGGGCGTTGTCTGCTTTGTAGAACAGGTCAAAGAGCTGTTTGGGATGGATGGAGATATCCCTGGGAACGCGATTTTCGAAGCACAGACAGCCCTGCCAGGCGGGAGAAGTCTGCGCGGAGGTATGTCCGGTATCGTTTGAGGGCGTTTCCGGCAGCGGAGGAGCCGCCGAATTACTCTGGGTGATCGTGAGATTGCCTTCTCCATGAAGCAATGCGTTTTGCAGCAGGTTCAGGAAGATGCGCCGCAGGGCCTCTTCATCTGCCAAAGCGCGGAATCCCTCCGATGCAAAACGGATTTCCGGAGAGATCCCTTTTTCTTCGAATTGTGTGTACAGGCTGAGGAGACAGTCGCTTAGGAGAGGCAGTATCTGTACCGGCTTTAAGGATTCCCGGGAGAACAGGAAATCTTCATTGGTCAGTTTTGTGTACAGAAACAGCTTCTCCAGCATGTCTTCCAGCTCCTCAAGCCTGCGTCCGGCAGTGAGCAGGTAGTGATCTCTTTTGGCAAAGTCGCCGCATTCACGGGCCATCTGCAGATAACCGGAAGCACCGGTGAGGGGCGTACGGATATCATGGGCAAGGTTCGTGATATTTCGCTTCAGCTGTTTTTGGGACCGCTCATACCGGATCCGGCTCTCTTCCAGGGAGGCAAAAATTCTGTTCAGGATCCGGCACAGATTCAGCAGCGGACGCTGTCTGGTGGCAGCGGTGAGCTCCATATGGCTACCCCGGGCGATTTCCTCCAGCTGGCGGCAGACGGAACCGATATCCGCATACAGCCGCAGCAGGAGGCCGAGGAGAAGAGCACAGGCAAGACTTAACAGGATAAGCATAATCTTCATTTAAAAGAGATACTCCTTTCCGGTAAGTGCGGTCAGGGCCATTGGCGGTTTCGGATTTACTGCCGAAAGGAGAGTCAAATATCCTTTCGGTTCAGGACAATGAAAGAGGCCGCGGAATAAAGAAGCAGAAATGCTGCGCCTACGGCAAAGCCCTTTAGATCAGCGATCCCGCTGTAGCAGGAAGGGGCGTAGGTCTGGTTTATATACAGGGTATAGTCGGCCCATTTCTCCAGACCCCAATACTTTGTAAGCGTTATCAGTACCGTGACAACAATGCCTGAACCAAGCAGGATGGAAGACAGGATACCGGCGGAGGTGCTGCGGCTCAGGGTGATGATCAGGATAAAGAGCGCAGCGAAGGCCGTTGTGAGCAGCCAGGACAACCCTAAGTAAAACAGGATACTTCCTACATCAACCATGGGAACCAGGCCGCCGAACACGGCATTCAGCAGCAGGCAGAAGCCGAAGGACAGCGCTAGGTAAAACAGGTTCAAAATACCGGCGGTAATCAGCTTGCTGCCAATGTATTTCCAGCGTTTGCGGTGCTGAGAAAGGATATTCTTGATGAAACCGCAGTTGTAGTCATGACAGACGAAGATGCTGACCACGATTCCCAGTATGCAGGTATAGGCACCGCCGTCCATTCCGATTTCACGGAACATTGCCAGGATATCATAGCCCTGTAAGATCTCGCCTTCCGCGGCGGGGGCAGCGGCGGTGACGCTGAATCCGTCATTTTCCAGTTCTATAAGAGAGATGCCGATTTTGGCGGCCATGGTGCGGCCCTCCGGCGTATCCAGCATCCATATGAGCCAGAAACATAAAAAGCTCATGATCATTAAAAAGGCCAGGCAGATATACACAGATTTGCTTCTGATTAATCGATATAAATCCATACGTAATATATTAAACATGTAAAAACCTCCTATTCCAGTTCCGCAACAATCGCTCCCAGTACCAGTAATGTCAGAGTATTTCCGGCCGCTAAATGATGCGTCCGTAAATCCTCTGGGCACTGTAGATGTCGGTTGCTGATTTCCAGTTCCGCAACCGCGGAACTTAATGTCCTTTTGTCTGCGGGTTGTTCCCCTCCATGCGGGAGAGGAAGTACTCTTCCAGGTCCATGTGATGAAAACCGGAAGAATAGATTTGTATGCCGTTTTCGATGAGAAGCCGGTTCAGGGCGGAGCCTTCCTTCAGGCCAAAGAGACGGATGCTCTGATTATCGTACACTTCCGTCTGGATTTCCGGCATGTTTTCCGTGATCATGGGCAGGGCGCGTTTGATATTGTCGACTTCAATACAATAATAGTCCGCACATTTGCTTTCCAATGTGTCCCGGTCCATCTGTTCTACCAGGTTTCCTTCCTTAATAATACCGTAATGGGTGGCCAGCTTGCTGAGCTCGCCCAGAATATGGGAACTGATGATGAAGGTCTTGCCGGCTTCATTCAGTTTCTGAAGGAGCTGGCGAATCTCGCGGACTCCTTCCGGATCCAGACCGTTGATGGGTTCGTCCAGAATCAGCAGATCCGGATTTCCCAGAAGGGCCAGGGCAATGCCCAGGCGCTGTTTCATTCCCATGGAGAAGAGCTTTACTTTCTTATTTCCGGTATTGTCCATGCCGGTGGCGGCAAGCGCCCGGTCCACGGCCGACAGGTCTGTAAGTCCCATACACTTTGCCTTTGCCACGGCATTTTGTCTGGCGGTCATGTTGGGATAGAGTCCCGCGGATTCAATCAGGCATCCCACGCGTCTGGCGCAGATCGGATCACTGGTTTTTCTGCCGAAGAGGCTGATTTCGCCTTCCGTGGGTCTGGCCAGGCCGCAGAGCATTTTTAAAGTGGTGGATTTTCCGGCGCCGTTTCTTCCGATAAAGCCGTATATGGCGCCTTCCTGCACCCTCATATCCAGGTGATTTACTGCCGGCCGGCCCTTGTATGTTTTCGTGAGGGCTCTGGTTTCCACTGCCAGTCCCTTTTGCTGTTCGCGGTTATGTTCCATTACATTTGAGTCTCCTTTCGTGCGCCTTTCGGGGATAAACCGTTCCCGATGCTGTTTTGTTTTTAATAATTACCAAGTATAGCGGGGGAAGTTATAAAAAACGCTTAGAAAGGTTTAAGAAAGAATAAAGTTTTCAGCACAGCTTGAACCCCATGCCCCACACGGTCTGGATATAGGAGTCGGTTTTGCTGTCCTTCAGCTTTGCACGGATATTGCTGATATGCACGTTGATGGTCTTGTCTTCGGCCAGATATTCCTCTCCCCAGGCATATTCATAGATCATCTGTTTGGAAAAAACACGTCTGGGATTCCGGATCAGGAGCTCCAGAATCAGAAATTCGTGCCGGGTTAAGGAGATCTCCTTCCCGGCGGCAGTCATCTCCATGGTATCCGGATTCAGCGTCCACTGGCGGTAACTGTATTCATTCTCATGGCCTCTGAAAGAAGTTTCGTCCTGGATCCGGCCGTCCGGGGCGGCAGTCTGCCCGACTTGCTGCGTTTCATCCCCTTTCCGGAGGGCTGTTTTCGGAGCCCGCCGCAGCTGTACCTGGATCCGCACCAGCAGCTCCGGCAGGTCAAAGGGTTTGCAAAGATAGTCGTTCGCTCCGGCGGAAAGTACATCCACCTTGCTGTCCAGACCGCTTTTGGCGGAAAGTACGATTACGGGTGCGGTCTGAGAGAAAAGGGGCACCAGTTCTTCGCCGGTGATGCCCGGCATCATCAGATCCAGCAGTACCAGATCAAAGGATTTCATGGAAAAAAGGAGCTTTGCCTCGCTGCCGGAGAAGGCCTGGGTACAGATGTAACCATGGCTTTCCAGGTACTCCTTCAGCATGGTATTATTGTCGGCGTCGTCCTCTGCGATCAATATATGTTTCATGAGATGTGACCTCCTGCCTAATCCGTTGCCCTGTTTTTATTTTAAAGCAGAGGGGATAAAAAGTCAATAAAAGGTTGCATTCTTGGCCTTTGTCGCATACAATGGAATGGTACAGGCAGTACAATAAAAGGGTGAATGAGAGATAAAGGGCAATATGGACACAAATCAGATAATCATCATAGTAAGTCTGGCGGTAGCGGCAATGCTATTCAGCGCAGTACTCTATCTGCGCCAGCGGGCCAGGAGAAAGCGTCCCGAGGAATATGATCTGATGGAGGGACATGAATTCGAGCATTATTGCGGAGAAATTCTGAAAAAATGCGGTTTTCAGGAGGTACAGGTCACCAGAGGAAGCGGGGATTATGGTGTGGACATCCTGGCGGAGAAGGATGGTGTGACCTATGCCATTCAATGTAAATGCTATAATGCCCCGGTGGGGGTCAAGGCTGTGCAGGAAGCCTATGCCGGCCGGGACTATTATGACAGGATGGTGGGAGCGGTGCTGACCAACCAGTATTTTACCCAGCCTGCGGTGGAAGCGGCCAGGAAGCTGAAGATTCTTCTGTGGGACAGAGGGTACCTGGAAGATATGGTGGATGCGGCGGGGGAGTAGGAGCGCTGTAACTCCCGGGAGCGTCCCTGCCCGGTTCGGCGGGCCGCGGACGAGCTGTCGGGGATTCGCTGTGCCCGTTTCAGTGCATGCTGCAGTGGACGCATTTGGCCCGGTTCAGCGGAGGTTCATGGACTTGCTTTCTGTTCAGCGCATGCCGCCGTGGACGTATTCGGCCCGGTTCAAGGGAACGCCGTGGACGAGGCCGGCGTCGGATCCGGAATTTCATAACTTTCCAGACATTCCCCAAGGGAGAGGAAATCCGCCGGCCCGCAGTCCAGATAGAAGCGGTGGAAATGATAATCCGTATAGTCCGCTCCCCAGAGCGTGCGGGCATGCTCCTGCAGAGACAATATCTCAAGATAGCCCAGATAGTATTTTAAGTAATTACAGGGGGACTGGACGATATAATTGTAAATGGAGCGTGCGGAACCGATGTCCGTGACTCCGAAATTTTCCAGTATTTTCGCAATCTGATCGAAGGACGCATTTTCGTAATGAATCATGATGTCGATCAGAGAATAAAGGCAGAGCTGGAGGCTGCGGTTGCGGGCTTCCAGCTGCGCCAGGGCGGCTGCCGTTTTCTGACCCTCCTCTGACAGGAGCGAGGCTGCATAGTCATAAGCCATAAATTCCACATACAGGGCCCAGCCCTCCTGATAACCGCCGTACCACAGCAGCTCGGCGGCAGGATTCAGTCCGGCGTCTAAAAAGCAGCGGTTATGATACACCGTCTGGTACAAATGTCCCGGATATCCCTCGTGGGCCAGCGTAGTGTACAGCTCCAGTCCGTCGGGGGTTTTGCTGCGGTTGATATAGATGCTGTTGGCGCGTGTGTCATCCAGCGGGGCAGTCAGATAAAAGGCCGGCGCACAGTAAGGCTCCAGACTGGCTGAGACATTTTTCACCGTGACGGTGGCGTCCGGGCCGGGGAGGGCGGGAAAGTCCTTTGCCATTCGGCTGCGCAGATCCAGCAGCATTTGGGCGGGGTCATGAAAAGGGAAGGACTCTGTATTATCTTGTGTAATATGCTCTATGATTTCAGGATATGTATCTGCGATCTTTTTGATTTCTTCATATTCCAAGGAAAATTGTTCCGTAAGCATTTGCTGGATTTCCGCTATCGGACGGTAGGAACCGGTCTCGGAGATCAGAAGCTGTTCATAATAAGCCTGCCCCTCCGGCAGGGATGCCAGTCCGGCGGGCAGCACAGAGTCGTCCTCCAACAGGAGCAGCCCATCCCCGAGAGCAGCATAGGCGGGAAGCAATACGGTTTTTAACAACCTGTCATTCTGGGCCAGATAGAGAGACGCTTCTTCGGCAGTAATGATTTGTTCCTTGAGCAGCGGTGCCAGACGTTCCTGAAATGTGGTCTGCAGAAAATGCGTGTCAGTTTCCAGTGCTTCCTTAGTGACAATGGTGTCACATTGGTTTCGGACCTCTTTCAGAAAGGCGGCGGGCATGATGAAACCGGCATCAGCCTTTTCCTGCTCATAGACAAGCAGGGAGGCAAAATATTCGTCGGTCTGGTCTAACAGGGCGAGATAATCTTCCACGTCCCGGCGGGTACGGAAGGAGTATTCGGCCAGGAGGATGGGAAGATTGGACTGGGTGCCGGAAACCGGGGAGAGCGGTTCCTCATAATAGGGAAAGCCGCTCAGCGCCAGGGTATTTTCCAGAGAGCGTGTCAGCAGCTTCCACAGCGCAGCGTCCGGTGCAGAAAGCTTTTTCGGACGGATGGCTTTCAGGGCAGCCAGGGTATTCTCAGTCTCGGCCTGGCTATGCAGCGCGGCCTTTGCGTCATAGCAGGACAGGACGGGGGTATAATCGGTCACACCGAAGGCTGCAGGATCGGCCAGATGGTAGTGCATGTTCAATGTATTGGATTTCATATCGCTGACAAACATCTGTGCAGTGATGTTCGTGAAGCGTTTTTCGTCCCGGCGGTAGGAAAAAAGGAACAAAACCATGCCGGAGAAGGTCAGCAGAAAGCCCAGGCCGAAGAGCAGCTGCCTGAAGGAAATAGGGGAATGCTTTTTCAAAAGATCACCTGAAAAGGGAAATATTGTTACATTATATGAGAGGAAGAGACCGGCCATGCATGGAGAAAATCGGAGCGGCATGATTGTAAACTTTTACCGTTTATGATATGATAACAGTAGGATTTCGGCGGGAACCGACAAAAAAGGGGGATTACAAAAAGGTGAATGTCATAAACAATGATTTGAAATCAATCTATGATTTATTTGCGCTATGTTGTGATCATGTGATGAAAGCGTGTGAAAAGGGAGATTTTTCCTTGCCGGATTGCAGTAATGATGAAGAGTACGATGCTATAGAAGATGCGATTGCAGAATATCTGTGTAATCGGGAGATCGAAGGAAAAAGACTGGCTTTGAAGCAATTGCTGTCCCGTTTGCTGGAGGTGCTGGGACTGGAACCCACATTAACGCCTTCTCAGACTTTTAAAATAGCGAAAGCCATTGATGGGAAAGTTTCTATTGAAGAGCCGATACCGGAAGATGAGTTTTCTCAATTTGTTACCTATTCTTCTTTAAATAGACATCTGCAGGATAGAATCAGGATTTTTCCGGTTCTGGAGAGTACTTTTATCAGCAGGATGAGCAGGCTGCACAAGGAAAGAACCGGCGGTGGATATCCGTTACTGAGGAATGAAAAACCTGCGGCGGCTCCTATCAGCAGCCACTTTAACTATTATATTATTATGGACAAGCCCAGAATTGAAGCTTATCCGCTCAAAGTGGTAAGGGCACGGATGAATGGGGAATTTTGCCAGACATTTGCTAATAAGAATGTATTGAAAATAGATATTGTTCCATTTACACAGGTAGATATTGAAGAAGTTGGGCATATTAGGTGCGAGGGCGATTACTTTTGGATGGAAGGAATCCGGACGGAACAGGAGAAACGGCTGGCAGAAAAGCAAAAGAAGTTTTTCAGGGACAGGGAGCGGGAGAAGGCAGATTTTATTATTTTTCCGGAAATGTTTTTCAGCGATATGCTGTTGGATTTCAGCAGGAAATATGCCGGACCAGATGAAATGGTGGTGAATGGAAGTATCTGGCAGGACGGCAGGAATAAGTGTGTTGTTTCGCTGAGAGGAGCCGAGCTTTTCAGACATTATAAGCGTTGTGCGTTTGAGTACAAAAAGAAACTGAAGAGGCAGGGCAGGGAAGAAGTAAACATATATAAAGAAAAGCTTACTATTCCGCTGGACCATCGCAGACGTGTTTATCAGATACTGGAAATAGAGGGATTTGGAAGGGTGGCTGTGGGAATTTGCAGAGACTTGGACTATGGTGAGACACAGGATCTATGGAGGACGATGCAGACAAATCTGTTGCTGATACCTGCTTATACCGGCTCTGACGATATGGTTAATTCGGCGCGGGCTCTGACCAGTTTATACAATATGGTAGTGATTTTGGATAATGCATGCGCAGCGGTGAAGCCATTGAAGGAAGAGGAATGCGGTGCAAGAGAAGACAAACCAATTGGATTTGTGATGTTTCCTGGTATAAAAGACGGTAAACGCTGCCCGGTTGTAGAGTACTACTATAAAACCGGAGTTTGTGCAGGCTGTAAAGATGTATGCAAAGGGCACAGACTGATCATCAGCTTGGAGAAGACTGCGAAATCCAGCCAACAGGTATTGTCATTTGAGTGGAAATGGGAGGGTGCGTGATGGAAGATTGGAAAGATAAAAAGGAATTGAATGAATTGTTAGATTATAAGGGTCTGACCCATCAGCAGCGAAGACAAAGGCAAAACGAGAACCTGGATGAACTGTCCAACGCACTGAAGCTGTATCTGCAGAGCGGAATAGAAAATCAGCTGCTGCAGGAACTTGCAGGGATAGAACGGCAGATTGACAGCAGACATTACGCTTTGCAGCAGGAAGTGACAGTATGTTTCGGGGAAGGCATGAACGGGGAACAGACACCGGAGAATGTTTTCCGATGGATGGAGGAAGCAGCATATCTGAGCCAACTGAAAAGAATGCTCTCAATTTATCATGAGGAACAGCGTAAGAAAGAAGAAAAGAGGCAGTTTCAATATTATACACGGCGAAGCCAGAACTTGCCGGCGGTGGTGCGTGCAGTGGTAAAGGGAGCAGTGTCTGTGCAGGATTTGGAGAGAACGCAGGGGTTAAAAGCCAGAAGTTTAAATCAGGTAGTGAATCGTTATACGGATTTATTTCTGGTAAATGAAAGGAATCAGCAGGTTTTTGTGTCATTATCGCATAAAGGTTCCCGGTATCATAATTATATCTCCATTCCGCAGGAAAAGCAGGACATGGAAGTATGTCAAAAGCTGATTTACAGTAATTGCAATACCATTATGAAGGCCATCGGAACGCTGATTCGGTGCGGGGAAGAGATTCCCAGGCCTTTGAAACTGGTGGAATTGAATCTGGACCAGGAAAGGGCGCTGAAGCGGCAATATCGTGTGTTGGCGCAGAATATTAATATGTTCAGGAAACAGAGTATGCCTGTTTATTGTCCGGTTCATTTCCCGGAGGGGAAAACTGTACAGAAAGGCTGCTATGTACCCATATATAAGGATGCGGAAGGAGGGCGAAATGGGGAAATTGGAATACAGGTTAAAAGCAGAACCTGGCGAGAAGGGGAAGGAAATCCTGGATATTTTCAAAGAAAAGTTTAGCAGTCTGCTGGATAAGACAGAGGGAAATCTCAATCAATATGTGAAAAGTGATAAAGTGGAAATTCAGGATCCCGAAGTAACAGAATTATTGTGGGGCGTATTGAGCTGTGTTGTGGATGTGGATGCATACATCGACTGGGATAAATTTTTCGGACAGTTTGATATATGGGAAAACCGTGAAAAGATGGATCGCTTTTTACTCTGGATGCAGGAATATGTTGACGACCGGACAGAGGCATACCGGGAGACTGCATTTATAAGAGAAATGGACAAAGAAGTGTTATCACAGACACTGCGGTATTATCTCAAAACAAGGATTTTGAATTATGGGGATATGCAGATGCCGGAAATGGCCTTGGAAGCAGATAAAGAGAAGGTCCTTGTCAAAGTGCTGCGGACATTGATAAGTATGACTTTAAACGGAGAGTTTGATTATACAGGAGTCTGTTTAGATGCATGCGAAACGTTTGCGTGGTCTGAGGAAATTTTCAGAATTTTTTGGAGAGTGATCAATGAAAGGCGCCCAGATCTGTACTCCATAATCATTATCCATAAATTGAAGTCGCTGGAAAAAGAAATAGAAAAACTGAAATCAGAAATACGAAAAGAATAAAAGCCTGCACAGGCAGGAAAAGAGGTAGAAAATGAGAGAGACGATCAAAAACGCAATTCAGGAAGGCAGGGCGATCCTGGGACTGGAATTCGGTTCCACCCGCATCAAGGCTGTACTGGTGGACGAAAGCCATCAGCCCGTGGCACAGGGCGCATGGGACTGGGAGAACACGCTGGCAGACAATATCTGGACCTATAGTCTGGAGGATATCCGGGAAGGGCTGCAGGGCTGCTATCGGAATCTGGCCAGGGAGGTGGAGGATAAGTACGGCGTGACCTTGAGGAAGCTGGCTGCAATTGGTTTTTCCGGCATGATGCATGGATATATGCCCTTTAATGCCCGGGGAGAGCTGCTGACGCCCTTCCGCACCTGGCGCAATACCATGACGGAGGAAGCCTGCAGGGAACTGACGCCTCTGTTTGCCTTCAATATTCCCCAACGGTGGAGTATTGCCCATCTGTACCAGGCGATTTTAAACGGCGAGGAGCATGTGAAGGAGATCGATTATCTGACCACATTGGCGGGGTATATTCACTGGCAGCTGTCCGGGGAGAGCAAAACCGGCGGAGCCCGGGTGCTGGGCGTAGGGGAGGCTTCCGGTATGTTTCCCATCGATTCCGCAATCTGTGATTATGACCGGGAGATGCTGGAAAAATTTGACGTGCTGGCGGCCAAACATGGTTTCGGACGGAAATTGAAGGACATTCTGCCTAAAGTTCTGCCGGCAGGGGAAAAGGCAGGCATTTTGAGCGCAGCGGGCGCGAAGCTTCTTGATCCCAGCGGCAGCCTGGAGTCCGGTGTGCCCATGTGTCCTCCCGAGGGCGATGCCGGCACCGGGATGACGGCCACCGACAGTGTCAGGGTGCGCACGGGAAATATTTCGGCGGGAACTTCCATTTTCTCCATGGTGGTGACGGAGAAGCCGCTTTCGAAAGTGCACGAGGAGATCGATATGGTAACCACGCCGGACGGCAGTCCCGTGGCCATGGTGCACTGCAACAATTGTACATCCGATCTGAATGCCTGGGTGAACCTGTTCGAAGAATTTGCGGGGAAATTTGGTGTGAAGCCGGATAAGAACGAACTCTACGGCATACTCTACCGGGAGGCCCTTTTGGGGGATGCGGACTGCGGCGGACTGATGGCATATAATTATTTCGCCGGAGAGCCTGTCACCGGGCTGAACGGCGGCAGACCCATGTTTGTCCGTACGCCCGACGCGAAGTTCACGCTGGCCAACTTTATGCGCAGTCATTTGTACAGCTCCATGGCGACTCTGAAGATCGGCAATGATATCCTGATGAAGGAAGAGCAGGTGAAGGTAGATTCCCTGACCGGCCATGGCGGACTGTTTAAGACGCCGGTAGTGGGACAGCAGCTGATGGCGGCGGCGATGAATGCGCCGGTGACGGTGATGGATACCGCCAGCGAAGGCGGCGCATGGGGGATGGCAGTGCTTGCCGCTTATATGGCGGAGAAGACGGAAGGGGAGACCCTGCCGGATTACCTGAGCAATCGTATCTTTATGGGGCAGACAGGAACTACGATCCAGCCGAAACCGGAGGATGTGGCGGGATTTGATGCCTTTATAGAAAAATACAAGAGCACGCTGCCTGCGGAGAAAGCGGCGGTGGAAGGACTGGTATAAACAGGAGTTTGATCGGGAGCGGATGAACCGTTCCGGTCTGCAGTCACGGAACATGAGGGATTTTGGGGGACGGCGGCAGGATTATCAAAAGGAGAGGAGCAGAAATCATGTTGGAAGAATTGAAGAAAAAAGTATGTGAGGCGAATATGGATCTTCCCAGGTATGGGCTGGTAACATTCACATGGGGAAATGTCAGCGCCATTGACCGGAAGAGTGGTTATTTCGTCATCAAGCCCAGCGGGGTGGAGTATGACAAACTGACACCGGAAGATATGGTTGTAGTGGATTTGAGCGGCAGGAAGATAGAGGGCCGTTATAATCCTTCATCCGATACGGCTACCCATGCGGAGCTCTATAAGGCGTTTCCTGAGATCGGCGGGATTGTCCATACCCATTCTTCCTATGCTGCCAGCTGGGCCCAGGCAGGCAGAAGCATTCCCTGTTACGGCACCACCCATGCGGATTATATCTACGGGGAGGTTCCCTGCCTCAGATGCCTGACAGCGGAGGAGATCGCAGATGCCTATGAGGAAAATACGGGTCATCTCATCGTCAATGAATTCCTGAGACTGTGTAAGGATCCGCTGTCCGTTCCGGCGGTTTTGTGCAAGAATCACGGTTCCTTTACCTGGGGAAAGGATGCGGCGGAAGCCGTACACAATGCGGTAGTGTTGGAGGAGGTGGCGAAGATGGCTTACCGCACGGAAGCCATCAACCACCATGTACAGCCGGCCCCTCAGGAGCTGATGGATAAGCATTACTATAGAAAACACGGCGCCAATGCCTATTACGGGCAGGGAAAAGAAGTATAAGCAGAATGTTATGGAAATCTTAATAATTTAATAAACAAGTATGATACATCTATGACCTATATTGTATTTATGCAAAATATCCTTGGAAAATACAATGAGGTGGAGAGATGCTGAGGCAGAATAACAATGCATGGAGAAGCGTTGATTATGAAGAGGTTCATGACAGACGCAATCCTTATCTGGTAGATTATGAAGAGCAGCGCAGACATGGCAGAAGGGGGGCGGACGGGACCGGCCGCAGGGGAGGTTCTTCCGACGATCGCAGGAGGGCTCTGGACCGGCGGAATATCGTGCCTATGACAGAACGCCGTGGCGGCTCTTACGGGGCTGGGGCAATCCGTGACGATCAATGGAACAGTCAGGACAGTCATCTTGATGCGGAGGATGTGGCGGACCGTCTGACGATGCTCTATGGCAGCGGAGAGGTACGGCATTCTGCTTCAAACAGGAATACGGCATCCGCTGACCATCGCCGGGCTGCATACAAAGGAGAGAACGGGATACGTCAGAGCAGAGCGGAGACATCCGCAAGAACGGAACAGAGAAGGTACAGGCCTGCTTCCCGGGAACGCAGCTTTGACAATAGACCGGGCCCCCGGCGATATGAGGAGGAAGCAGGCTGCATATCCACAGACCGAATCTCCGGGAGTTCCGGCCGCAGGCAGGCCGCGGTACAGGACAGCCGGCCGGAAAGGGCGGGGCGCAGCATGGCGCAGGTGACAGGAGCGTCCTGCCGTGCAGGCTATCCGGACGCTGCGCCCTGCCGTGCAGGTTATCGGAATGCCGCACCCCGCCGGGAGATTGTGTGTGAAAGGGAAGCGGTTTCGTATCGAAGCGGCGGAAGACATTCTTCTGCACACGCCCGGGCCATCCGGCGGAAAAAGGCTGCTATGCAGCGACTGATGATTGCGGTGTGGGCTTTATGTGTATTCACCCTGATAGCGGCCATCTTTCTGCGGAAATTCTGGCAGAATGAGACAGAACCGGGTGCAGCAACGGGAGCCCCTGCAGTTTCCGGGGCAGACGGCGCGATGGGGCGCGGGTCCGGCGAGAGGGTGCAGGGTTTGCCGGCGGAAGTATTTGCCAGGCATCCTGACTGGGAGGAGAACTTTCTGACACCCAATGAATATTCCAGACCGGGAGAGGCACTGGAATCCATTACCAACATATTTGTGCATTACACGGCCAATCCCGGGACCAGCGCCGCGCAGAACCGCAGTTACTTCGAACAGCAGAAGGACACGCACGAGGTCAGCGTCAGCGCGCACTTCATCATTGGCTATGAGGGAGAAATCATACAGTGCGTACCACTGGATGAGATCGCATATGCCGTGATGACACGCAACTATGATTCCATATCCATTGAGTGCTGCTATCTGGAAGAGGACGGATCCTTCACCCAGGAGACCTATGATTCCCTGATATCCCTGCTGAGCTGGCTGACGGACGCATACGGGCTGGATACGGAAGATATTCTGCGCCATTACGACTGCGGCGGCAAAAAATGTCCTCTGTACTATACGGAACATGAGGATGCATGGGAACAATTAAAAAAGGACGTGGACAAGCTGTAGAATCTTTGTTAAAATAGACCTTGCCTATAGCTGGATTGAACAGGAGGTCTGTTGCATGCAGACACGGGCAAGGAGGGGCAGGATGAATATTTTATCGCCGTCTATTTTGGCAGCGGATTTCAGCAGACTGGGAAAGCAGATCAAGGAAGCGGAGCATGCAGGGGCGCAGTATTTGCATATCGACGTGATGGACGGGGTATTTGTGCCGGATATTTCATTCGGAATGCCGGTGATTTCGTCTATCCGAAAATGTACCGATATATTTTTTGACGTGCATCTGATGATTGACAGACCGGAACGTTATGTGAAGGAATTTGCCGATTGCGGGGCCAATCTGATCAATTTTCATCTGGAAGCCACCCAGGATGCCATCGGCACCATACAGAGGATCCGCTTCCTGGGCAGAAAGGTGGGAATCACCATCAGCCCCCAGACGCCTGCGAAAGCGGTGGAACCATATCTGAAGCTGGTGGACATGGTGCTGGTCATGACTGTTAAGCCCGGATTCGGCGGTCAGAAGCTGATGCCCGAATGTCTGGAGAAAGTAAAGGAAGTTCGTTCCATGGTGCTGGAGAAAGGGCTTAGGACGGATATTGAGGTGGATGGGGGGATTCGGATCGACAATGTGGAACAGGCCCTGCAGGCAGGGGCAAATGTGATTGTTGCCGGGTCGGCGATTTTTCAGAGCCGAATTTCCGATAATGTGGGGAGATTCCTGGAGAAAATGGATGCTTCGGAAAGTGCAGGAAGCCGGACGACAAGATGAGACGGCACTTTGCTGCAATGTGTCAAAGCCGGAGGGAGCTTTGCGTGACGGAAGGGAGGCGGGGCGATGCAGTTCAACGGAATCGGAGGAGAGCATGATGCGCAGATGCATCATGTAACCAGCTGTATACATGACCATGCCCATTATAAAACAGAAGCAGGGCCAAGTGCCGGTCTGCGTCCCGGTAATGCTGCGGTCCCGCAGGAAGCTCAGACGGCAGGGGAAAGTTTTTCATTGTCTTCCTGGCTGGAGCGGACATTCGGAAGGGGAGGGCGGTTCCTGAAGGGAATCTGGAACGGCGGCGATACGGGTGTGCAGGGAGCAGAGGGAAACCACGCTGGAATGCAGGTTTTGACCGGAATCATAGAGGACGACGCGGGGGAAGGGCGTTCGCAGCAGACAGGCGCCGCAGGGACATCGCTTAATACCGCACAGATTGCTGCGGCCAGCGTTAACGTGACACCTGCGCATACGCTGCCGGCCAGCCCGTATTTTGCGCCTGTGGAAGACAGCGGCAGAGCCCGGGAGACACTGTGGCACAAGCTGAAGACGCGGTGCCGGGATGTGACGGGGCAGCTCACCAGGCATCTTCCGGGGAAATTTTTCAGTGCCCGGAACCAGAGCTCCTTTCAGCCGGGACAGGAGAAGCGCCGGGAAGATCTGCGTAAACACAGCAAATACCGGGAGGACACTCTGGAGATTGACTGTGTTTTGACAGACGACAGCTATCTGCTGGATTCTTATGACAGAAAGGGTGAGTACAGCAGACTTTCCGCGAAGAAATAGGGCGGCATATCAGAAAGATTTTATAAATGGATATCACCGGGGCTATTGACAGCTGTCGGTGTTTTGTGTTACCTTTTTATAAGGTGTATGAGGTGGAAAAAGGGCATACCGGCTCGTCTTCTGGTGCAAGATAAGCAGTAGGAGACGAGCTTTTTGAGATTTCCAGGGACCAGGTAAGGCTCCATGAGACAATGAGAGGAGAAAGAAGATGGGAAATAAGGGAAAGTACTATCTTACCACAGCGATTGCCTATACATCGGGCAAGCCGCATATCGGCAACAATTATGAGATTGTGCTGGCAGACAGCATTGCACGTTTTAAGAGAAAGGAAGGCTATGATGTTTTCTTTCAGACCGGAACGGACGAGCACGGGCAGAAAATTGAATTGAAGGCAGAGGAAGCAGGCGTATCTCCCAGGGAATTTGTGGACAATGTGGCAGGAATCATCCGGGGCATGTGCGATATGCTGAATATTTCCTATGATAAATTTATCCGTACCACAGACAGCGATCACGAGAGGCAGGTGCAGAAGATTTTCAGGCGCCTCTATGAACAGGGAGATATCTACAAGGGATCCTATGAGGGGCTGTATTGTACGCCCTGCGAGTCCTTCTGGACCCAGTCCCAGCTGGTGGACGGCAAGTGTCCGGACTGCGGCAGAGAGGTGAAGCCTGCCAGCGAGGAAGCCTATTTCTTCCGTATGAGCAAATATGCGGACAGGCTGATCAGGCATATCAATGAGCATCCGGAATTCATCCAGCCGGTGTCGCGTAAGAATGAAATGATGAACAATTTCCTTCTACCGGGGCTTCAGGATCTGTGCGTGTCCAGGACCTCCTTCAAGTGGGGGGTTCCTGTGGACTTCGATGACAGACATGTGGTGTATGTATGGCTGGATGCTCTGACCAATTATATCACCGGTGTGGGTTATGATGCGGAGGGCAGCAGTACGGATCAGTATAAAAAACTCTGGCCTGCGGATCTGCACCTGATCGGGAAGGATATTATCCGTTTCCATACCATCTACTGGCCCATCTTTCTGATGGCTTTGGGAGAGCCCCTGCCGAAGCAGATCTTCGGCCATCCCTGGCTGATGATGAACGGAGGGAAGATGAGCAAGTCCAAAGGGAATGTGATCTATGTGGACGATCTTGCGGACTTTTTCGGCGTGGATGCGGTGCGGTATTATATGATCCATGAGATGCCATTTGAGAATGACGGGAACGCCACCTGGGAGCTGATCGCAGAGCGGAATAATTCCGATCTGGCCAATACGTTGGGGAATCTGGTAAACCGGACCGTCTCCATGAGCAATAAATATTTCGGCGGCGTAGTTTCCGATAAGGGCGCTGCTTATACGAAACAGGACGAAAAAGCCGACAGAGAGCTGAAGGAAGTAGCCGTGGGCACCCTGGCCAGAGCGGCAGGCAGGATGGATGAGCTGCGGGTGGCGGATGCGCTGACGGAGATTTTTGCGTTGTTTAAGCGCTGCAATAAATATATCGACGAAACGGAGCCCTGGGTGCTTGCCAAGGATCCTGAGAAGGCGGATCGGCTGTCCACGGTGCTCTATAATCTGGTGGAGGGTATCGTCATCGGCGCTTCCCTGCTGGAGCCTTTTATGCCCGAGACGGCGGAGAAGATAGCGGCACAGCTGAACACTTCGCTGCGTTCCTTTGACAGCCTCGGGACATTCGGACTCTATCCCGACGGCAACCGCGTCACCGACAAACCGCAGATCCTTTTTGCCAGACTGGATATGAAGGAAGTGGAAAAGAAAGAGGATGAAATTCTGGCCGCTATGAGGGGGGCAGAGGGGACAAAGGAGGAGCCGGAGGAGGACAGCGGGGCTGTGATCGATATAGAGGCCAAGCCGGAGATCAGTTATGAGGATTTCGGGAAACTGCAGTTTCAGGTAGGGGAGATCATCTCCTGTGAGGCGGTGCCCAAGTCCAAGAAGCTGCTTTGCAGCCAGGTAAAGATCGGCAGCCAGGTGAAACAGATCGTGTCCGGCATCAAGGCCCATTATTCTCCCGAGGAGATGGTGGGCAAGAAGGTGATGGTGCTGGTGAACTTAAAACCCGCGAAACTGGCAGGGGTCCTGTCCGAGGGGATGCTGCTGTGCGCAGAGGATGGGGAAGGAAATCTGGCGCTGATGAAGCCTGAGAGGGAGATGCCCGCCGGTGCGGAGATTGCCTGAGAGGGCGGATGAGAGGCTGCCGGGATTGGGATGTGTATGCGGCGGATGAAAATTGCATCGCGCCGCCTGGAACCGGACGGCGGATAAAGACAGGTGGATGGTCAGTATGGTAAAAGAATCGTTTTATTTTGATTCCCATGACGGGAAGCACAAGCTGCATGGTGTGCGGTATACGCCGGATGAAGGGCAGGAGATCCGGTGCGTGATCCAGATCGTACACGGCATGGCGGAATATGTGGAGCGGTACGAGGCGTTTGCCCGGTTTCTCACTGTCAGAGGATACGCGGTGACCGGCGAGGATCATCTGGGCCATGGAAAGACGGCCGAGGGAAAGTACGGCTATTTTTGCCGGGAAGATCCGGCCACGGCGCTGGTGGAAAATGTGCATCAACTGCAAAAGCATACCGCAGGACTGTACAAGGGTGTTCCCTATGTGCTCATGGGACATAGTATGGGATCCTTCATCACCCGCAATTACATGTTCCGGCATGGAAAAGGGCTGGCCGGCGTGGTGATCATGGGTACCGGCATGGAAAGTCTCGTGACGGTAAGGCTGGCAAAAGCGGTGGCGCAGATCCAGAAGGTCTTCTTCGGGGACAGGCATACCAGCCGGCTGATTGACAAACTGGCCTTCGGAAGTTACAATAAAAAGATAGACCGTCCCAGAACTTCCTTCGACTGGCTGAGCCGGGACGGGGAGAGGGTAGACCAATATATCGCGGATCCGGAGTGCGGATTTGTCTTTACGGTGAATGGTTTTCAGGCTTTGTTTGAACTGATTTCCAGACTTTACAGTAGGGAGAATCTGAGCCGGATTCCGAAAGAACTGCCGGTGTATATGGTGTCGGGAACGGCGGATCCTGTGGGCGGCTATGGAAGGGGCGTGCGCAGGGCATATGATTCTCTCAAAGCCGCCGGGCTGCGGGAGATTACTTTGAAGCTGTACAGGGACGGCAGGCATGAATTGCTCAACGAGACCAATCGGGATGAGGTCATGAGGGATATTTACACATGGACGGAAATGAAATGTCGTGAACGGGGCTGAGACGGAATGGATAGAAGGCGGATAAGGATTCCCTATGAGTTCAGGTGGGCCAGGACAGAGGAATGGACGCCGGCCATAAGGATGATCTGGAAGACCTTTCTGAAATTTGAAGGAAAAGACTACACAGAAGAAGGCATCAGAAAATTTTTTGATTTCATTACGGACGAAGAACTTTATATCTCCTTTTTAAAAGGGGAATATCGAATGATGGTGGCGGTGGACGGGGGTAATATCATCGGAGCGGGCTCTGTCAGGAACCGGAACTGTCTGTCGCTTCTGTTCGTGCACGAGGCATACCATTATCGGGGGATAGGGAGTACGATTCTTAACAAACTCTGTCACTATCTGAAGACGGAGGAGGGAGAGCGGTACATGTTTCTGCAGGCGGCTCCCTATGCGGTAAATTTTTACAGGAAACAGGGATTTCGCGCGGTACATCCGGAGATGGAATTCTGCGGTATCCGCGTGACACCCATGGAGAAAGTGTTTTGACAACAGGAAAGGAAAGGTACTACTTATGAAGTTTTTCGATCTGGAAAGCCCATTGATGCAGGCTTTGAACAAAGTGGCTGATCTGATGATTCTAAATATTCTGACTCTGATCTGCTGTATTCCAATCATCACTGCGGGCGCTTCCATAACAGCCATGCATTATATGGCGCTGAAGATGGCAAGAAATGAAGAATGCTATATCATCAAGGATTTTTTCAAATCATTTAAGCTGAATTTTAAACAGGCTACGATCATCTGGGTGCTGGTGTTTATCATATTGATGGTGCTTGTGGGTGATTTTTATATCATGTTTAATGCCGAGATGGCATTTGCCGGGGCACTGAAGATTATCCTCACGGTTATCGCATTTGTGGCGCTGTTTACCTATATGTTCCTGTTCCCTGTACTGGCAAAATTTGACAATACGATACTGCGTACATTTAAAAATGCTTTTTTCATAGGCATCCTGCAGTTTCCCAAAACGATTCTGATGATGATCCTCTCTGTGGCGCCGGTGGTGCTGTTCCTTTTGTTCCCCCAGATTACGCCGATCATATTCTGCTTCGGAATGGCGGCACCGGCATGGCTTTCCGCAAAGATGTATTCCAATTTTTTCAAAAAGCTGGAAGACCAGATCACTGCCGCCAATGCGCTTGAAGAAGGAGAACAGACGGTGACGGAGGAAGAGGATGAAAGGATTTTCAAGGATGAGCTGGATGAAAGCCTTTTGGACGATCCCCGAATCGGCGGAGGACAGGCCTAGGCATTTTGCTCAAAACAGATGAAAAAAATTGTACATAGTGACGGAATCCGGGAAAAGTATTTTAGTTTCTAAGCATTTTTTACAATCTGTTCAAAAATCTTTGTGAAATAGTGGCATGGCGCAAATGTATATTTTTCGGTATACTGTTTTTAGGTGAGGCGATGATGCATCATCGTAAAAACGAAAAAGAAATGACATGTTAAACGTGAAAGGAGTTTTCAGTTATGGCAAGTTTATCATTAAAGAATGTCTGCAAGGTGTATCCCAACGGCTTTGAGGCAGTTAAGGATTTTAATCTGCAGATAGCGGACAAGGAATTTATCATCTTCGTAGGACCTTCTGGATGCGGTAAGTCCACAACGCTTCGTATGATCGCAGGTTTGGAGGATATCTCTTCCGGCGAATTGAAGATCGGTGACAGAGTTGTTAACGATGTGGAGCCGAAGGATCGTGATATCGCAATGGTATTCCAGAACTACGCTCTGTATCCTCATATGTCAGTTTATGACAATATGGCATTTGGTCTGAAGCTGAGGAAAGTTCCGAAGGATCAGATTGACAAGATGGTAAAGGAAGCAGCAAAGATTCTTGACCTGACTCCTCTCCTTGAGCGTAAGCCGAAGGCTCTGTCCGGCGGTCAGAGACAGCGTGTTGCCATGGGCCGTGCTATCGTCCGTAATCCTAAGGTATTCCTGATGGATGAGCCTCTTTCCAACCTGGATGCCAAGCTGCGTGTACAGATGCGTATTGAGATTGCCAAGCTGCATCAGAGACTGGGCACCACCATCATCTACGTTACACATGACCAGACAGAGGCTATGACCCTTGGTACCAGAATCGTCGTTATGAAGGACGGCGTTATCCAGCAGGTAGATACTCCTCAGAATCTGTACGACAGACCTCAGAATCTGTTCGTCGCAGGATTCATGGGATCTCCTCAGATGAATTTCCTGGATGCAAAGGTTAAGGTGAACGGCAATATTGCAAGCCTGGAGATCGCAGGACACAGCATCGCTCTTCCGGAAGCAAAATCCAAGAAGCTGATTGCAGGCGGCTATGACGGAAAGATTGTTACCTTCGGTATTCGTCCTGAGAATGTGGATGATGATCCTGAGTTCCTGGCAAAATGTGATCCCAAGTGCGTATTCGAGTCTTCCGTAAGAGTTTACGAGTTGCTCGGTGCAGAAGTTTATCTGTACTTTGATCTGGATGAGTTCCCGATCACTGCAAGGGTTGCTCCCAGCACCAAGTCAAGACCCGGCGATCCGATCAAGTTCGCTTTCGAAGTTGAGAAGATTCATGTATTTGATAAGGAAACAGAGCAGATTATCACAAATTAGTATGAAAAAGGTACATCGGGGGATGCTGAAAGGCATCCCCTTTTACAAATACCGCCTTTTTGGACGGATAAGAAAGGTATGAGAGCAGAATGATTTCAAGTCAGACAATTCAGATCAGTATAGATGAACTGAAAGCCATCACGAAGGTGGATTTGTGCGTGTACGATTTGTCGGGGGCATTGGTTGCTTCTACCACAGGGCAGCTGGAAATCTCGGAGGATCTGATCAGCGGATTTGCCTATTCTCCTGCTGACAGCCAGGTAATCGGCCCCCACCATTTGCTGAAGATCATGGATGAAGGGGAGCTTCTGTATATCCTGGTGGCGAAGGGAACCAGCGAAGATGTATACATGATCGGAAAGATTGCAGTATGTCAGCTGCAGAATCTGATCATTGCATATAAGGAGAGATTTGACAGAAATAATTTCTTCCAGAATCTGTTGCTTGATAATCTGCTTCTGGTGGATATCTATAACAGAGCCAAAAAACTTCATATAGAGGTGGCGATGCCGAGGGCAGTTTTCCTGGTGGAGACGCACCTGGAGAAGGACGGAATCGTCATGGAGCTTTTGCGCGGGATGTTCTCCAGTCATACGGGCGATTATATTACGGCGGTGGATGAGAGCAGCGTGATCCTGATTAAGGCGCTGGAGACCGATTACACCAACGAAGCATTGATGGAAGTGGCGGATACGATTGTGGCTATGATGAATGCAGAGGCCATGATGAACGTAAAGGTATCTTTCGGCACAGTGGTACAGGAGTTGAAGGATGTCTCCAAGTCCTACAAAGAGGCCAAGATGGCGCTGGACGTGGGGAAAATTTTCTATGCAGAGAAGAATACCATCGCTTACAGTACGCTGGGTATCGGGCGTTTGATTTACCAGCTGCCGGTAAATCTTTGCAAGATTTTTATTGAGGAGATTTTCGGGGAAAATGTGCCCTATGATCTGGATGACGAGACCCTGACTACCATTAATAAATTTTTTGAGAATAACCTGAATGTTTCGGAGACCTCGAGACAGCTTTTTGTACACAGGAATACGTTGGTATACCGTATCGAGAAGCTGCAGAAGAGCATGGGTCTGGATCTGCGCAACTTCGACGATGCGCTTACATTCAAGATTGCTCTGATGGTGGTCAATTATTTGAAATATCTGGACAGTATCGGATATTAAAGAAGTGTCAACATTGATCTGTTATTACAGGGAGGCTGCTGCAGGTAGCCTCCTTTTTTGCTGCTTTTGGAATATGTGAGACAACCTTCCGAATATACTTAGATGGAAATATTAGCGTGGTCGGGGGTGTTAAGTATATGTATTATGACAGAAAAATAAAATATCTGAATTATTTTGAAAGAGGAGAACGTATCAAAGGCGCAGGCTTTGTCAAGATGGAGGCGAGGGACAAAAGTCTGCGCATGGAATTAAGCGTGACGGGGTTACATGAGACAGATACTTTTGAGAGGGAGATCTTTCTGTGCACGGAGGGACGTGAAGAAGGACTGGGCAGGATACAGATTACAGGAGGAAGAGGGCAATGGCGCTGGCAATGGCGGAATCTGGAGAACATTGGAGGATCGGGAATCTCCTATGGACAGCTGTCCGGTGTCAGCATTCATCTTGGCGCCGGCCGGGAGATATCCTGCAGATGGGAGGCGGATTCCCAGGTGGTAAAGGGGACGGATATTTCCGGCGTTTCCGCGGGGAAGACGGAGTTGTATCTTGACCGGAAAGGAAAAGCAATCGGAGGAGAGGCGCCGTCATTCGGGAAAGAGCTGCAGGCGGCGGAAATGCAGGATATTCCTGCGGAGGGCGCAGGGGCAGAACGGGGCCTGGCGCAGGAGCGTGAGCGCCTGCAGGAGGAGGGACGAGGGAGTGCAGAAAGGGAAGCGCGGCGCGGTACGCAGGAGCGCAGGGGTTCGGAGTACGAGGCCGTTAGGAGAAATACGGCGGCGGAGGAAGAGGGCGTGGGACAGCCTGAGGAAGGTTATTGGATCCGGGATAGGGAAAGAGGGGATGAGACGGAGGAACGCAGGGGCATGGGACATGGAGGCCATCGGAAGAGAGCGGAAGGAATGAATAGGCGGAAGGAAGTTTTGGGGATCGCAGATAAAGAAGAGGGGAATGGGAGAAAGGAGCCCGGGAATCCGGAGCAGGAGATATATCGCAGGAGAGGCGCCGTGCAGGCCGGTGGAGAGACGGAGCCATATTATACAGAGAAGAACGGGGATGCCGGCAGGCGCCAAAGCTATGCAGGGGGAAAACGAAATGCAGAAGAGATGCACCGGCAGGAAAGCACACCAGGAACCGAAAAATTGATGGAGGAAAAATGGGGGCAGCTGTGGGCCATTTATCCCCACATCCGTCCGTTTCAGGATGAGAGAGAGTATATCTCCATTCGGCCGGCAGATTTTGTGATTTTTCCGGAAGACTCTTACAAAATGGTGAATAACAGTTTCCTCCTTCATGGATATTACAATTATCACCACCTGCTGCTTACAAGAGCGGAGAGAAAAGGCGAACTTTGCTATTACATAGGAGTTCCCGGAAATTTCTTTGAGAAGGAGAAGCAGGTGGCCATTATGTTTGGCTTTGAGAGTTTTGAGTGTGCTCAGGAACCGGCTCAGGCAGGAGATTTCGGTTACTATATGATGCGGACACGGCTGTAGGGAGGAGCAGCAGGCTCTCTTTATTATCCGAAGGCGTCCGCATATGCACAGGCGATCTATAAGCCCTCCCCGTCAAAGGCAGGAATAAAGCTTTCTTCTGCGGCGCCGCCCTCCTGCAGGAAGCCGTTTTCGAAGCCGATCTTCTCCGCAAAAGCAAGGACCCGCCGATATTCCGCGTCGGTTACGCTCCTCTGAAGCAGGCTGCGCTCGGGCTCGGGAAGATGAGACAGATGAGGGAGGGGCGTATACTGATTCATGATACTGACATATATGTCACTTCCATAGGTATCATGGAGATAGCGCAATATCCGCTTGGAATCTGCTGTCTGGCCGGGGAGTAAGAGGTGACGGACGATCATTCCCCGTTTCATCATTCCGCTCTCCGGCGAGAAGACGGGGGTTCCCACCTGCCGGAACATTTCCCACAGAGCCGGGGATGCTTTTTCAAAATAATCCGGGGCATGGGAAAAACTGGCGGAAAGTTGGGGAGAGCGATATTTGAGATCGGGAAGATAAATGTCCACAAGCCCTTCCAGCAGCTGCAGGGAAGAAATCTCTTCATAGCCGGAACTGTTGTATACAACGGGGATGGAAAGTCCTGCATCTTTGGCGGTTTCCAGGGCAAGACATATCTGCGGAAGAAAATGCCCTGCCGTAACCAGATTGATATTGGCGGCGCCCTGTTCCTGGAGATTTAAAAATATTTCGGCCAGACGCTGAACGGACAGGGCACGTCCTGTTTTTCCCAAAGCGATGCTGTGGTTTTGACAGAAGACACACTGCAGGCCGCAGCCGGAAAAGAATACGGCCCCGGAACCGGACTGGCCGCTAATACAGGGTTCTTCCCAGAAATGCAGGGCGGCCCTAGCGGCAACAATTTCCGCGCCTTGCCCGCAGAAACCATATTGGCCCCGGCTGCGGCGGACATGGCAGCGACGGGGGCAAAGCGTGCAGTCGCCCATCAGTTCTTCTATTTTTTCAGGAGTCATTTTCATCGGATATTCCTTCGCCTATAAGAAATCTTCCCCTGCGTATAGAGCGGGGAATCAAAGACCGTACATTCCAAAATACGGATACAGCTCCACCCGGCTGCCTTGCGGCACATGAGAGGTTCCGCTTAGTGCTGCTTTGTTCCCAACCTGACACGGTTCACGGATTCCCATTGCGCAAGACCGAATTTCATCACTGCACCGACTCTGAAATGTACGGCTTTTTAAGTATAGCTTTTTTCGGTGAGATTTGTCAAGATATTTTGTGATTTTTACTGAGATTTGAACTGATATTTTTATTGAGAGATTTTCAGCGGGATTTTCTCCGGGAGATCTTATATAAAAGCAGAAAGTATGATACAATACCCTTAAGGCATTTTGCCGGGAGAAAAACGGAAAGTAACGGAGGGTAAAAAAATGAACAAAAACGCATTTTATCAGTTGTCATACGGAGTCTATGTAGTGAGCACATGGGACAAGGGGAGGGCTACCGGATGCACGGCAAACAGCGCCATGCAGATTACTTCCAGTCCGGCGACAATCGCAATCAGCATCAATCATGACAATTATACAAACCAGTGTATTCAGGATACCGGGAAATTCGCCGTTTCTATTCTGGGAGAGCATTCCAGTCCGGGGATTATCGGTACCTTTGGATTCCGGAGCGGAAAGGATTGCAATAAGTTTGACGAGATAGAGCATACGGTGAAGAGTTTCCTGCCGGTGGTGTCGGATGCCTGCGCCTATATTGTGTGCGAAGTGATCGACAAGATGGAGACCTCTACCCACACTGTATTCCTGGGGAAGGTACTGGATGCGGATCTTTTGAAAAAGGATGATCCCATGACCTATTCGTTTTACCATAATGTAATAAAAGGTAAAAGCCCGAAAAATGCGCCTACCTATATTGAGTAGTTTCAGGGGCGGCATCCGCATTCCAGACCAGGGGAAGCTGCCTGGAATGCAGGTAGCCGTCCTCTTCGGAAACCATGTATTCCAGAGATTCCGTTCTTCGGTCAAAAAGGCTGCGGCACAAGGTTTGCGTCTCTGCTTTGGTTTGCTGGAGGATCACATAGGCCACATGATCTGGAAGCTGCAGACTGGAATCCTCTTTCCGGAAGAGGGCCTCCAGCTGCTGTTCCGAAAGACTTCCGATGACTTGGTTCTCCTTATCCATAAGGAAGACTTCCGTTTCTTCCACGGGCGCGGCCGCGATGACTGTTACGGTAAAGCAGGAGCCTTCTGTCTCCTCCTGTCCCTGCGAATTCACGGTTTGGGATTCAGAAATACTTTGGCTGTACCGGACGCCCTCAAAGCTCTCCGAGGAAATTCCGGAGCCGGGAAGCAGGTAGACTTGGCCGTCAGGCTGTTGGTAAACCGGATGAAAGTAACATGTGAAGGGATGTACCGTGCTGACATACAGGGATGCCTCCGAGGTATTTTCGTCGCCGGATACGGTAAAATGCAGATCTGTAAAAATGTCGTCGGCAAAAACCGTGTTATAGGGTTCGGAGCTGCCGCTTTGGAACTGCAGGCTGTAGATGCCGTATCCCTCCAGACCGCCGAAGCTTACGGGGGTCTGAGAACTGCCCTCATTCAGAGTGGCGTATATTCTGGGATCCTGCTCCCGGGCCGTCAGTTCTCCCCGGCTGTTCAGGATGATTTCCGGCGTGCCCGGCTCAATGGGCTTGTCGGTTATAAAGATTCCGGACAATCTGTCTCCGCCCGCGGCAACCTCCGGAAGGGCCAGCCTGAAATTTCCTTCTGTCAGGCTGCATCCTCCGGAAAGCAAACATATGGCCACGCATGCGGCACAGGCGGCTGCTTTACTCCAAAAAGATCTTTTTGTTTCATTTCTTTTGCCGTTTATTTCAGTTCTCTTTATTCTGTTTCTTTTGCCGTCTGCTTTAGTTCTCTTCATTCTGCTCATTTTTCCATGTCTCCTCAAACTCCCCATGTTCCTTATTTAATTCTGATTCCTGTTCTTCCAGGCTGCCGTCAAATTTCAGGATATCACCTACGTCGCACTGCAGATAATAGCATATTTTGTTAATGGTGGCGAAGCGGACGCCCCTTGCCCTGCCGCTGCGCAGGATGGACAGGTTTGCCTCGGTGATGTTTACCAGCCCGCACAGTTCTTTGGATGTCATGTGTCGTTTTTTCAATATTTCCTCCAGGCAGATGCGTATCGCCATTTTCAGTCTTTCCTCCGGACAAATGTATATTGTTATTATCGGCCTTCCCTTCGGGCAGATGCGCATCAGTATTATCAGCCTTCCCTTTGGGCGGATACATATTGGCATACTCGGCCGGCATTCCGCGGCATGTTATATGAACATGTCATTGTCTTCTTTCAGCCGCTTGCTTTCCAGGTAGAAGAAGCTCAGTATACGGATACCGGATACAATGATGATCTTCGACAGGGGAAAGACAATAGTGTGGGAGGTGCTTAAAAGGAAGCGGGAGCAGAGCAGCTGCAGGATGCTGAAGCCTACATTGGACAGAAGGATCAGTATCAGCAGGCGGCCGCTCCAGAGCTTCAGCCGCTGAAGCCAGGGGTATGCCCCGGGTCCGAATGCTTCCTTTTCAAAATAAAGCAGGAAGCATGTTCCCATTGCCAGCAATACAAGTTCCGAAAGCCAGGGAATCAGTTCTGCAACGGTGCCCAGGGCCAGGAAAAGTATACTGACGGTGAGAAGGAAGTCCGAGGCGCCGGAGTTATGCTCTTTTAATTCCCGACAGGCGGTAATCAATTCCGGGCCGCACAGCAGGAAGGATTGGGCGGCAAGCACCAGAATATAGAGATAGAGCAGATACCGCAGGCCGGGAAGCAGCCTGTGAAAGTCAGCCTGTCCGTGGCGGGCCATGAAGCGCAGCAGGCCCCAGGTCAGAAGGAGACTGTAGATCACGGCTGCCAGGGTATATTTGGCAAGCCCTCCTGTGGGAATCGGCGTCAGATACACGTCCATATAAGAGGGATTGGCGAAAAACCACAGACCGGTGTAGAGGGCCGCGGACAATAGTAACAGCAGCCAGTCGCATTTTTCAGCCTGCTGTCTGGTCCGCAGGAAAAGCATGAGAGCCAGCGGGAGGGCTCCTGCGCAAAGGTAGAAGATCCAGGCGGCCGTGTTGCCGGTGGATCCGGATAGTGACAGGCTGCGCAGCCAGCGCCCAACCTGTTCCCAGGGGAATGTGATATATTGCATATGTGGTGTTCTCCTATTTTGGATCCGTCCTCGGACGGTAATGTGTATTGCAGGAATGCAGATTTTGTCCGCTATGGAGGAAATTGTTATTTCCTTTCTGCTGTATCCGTAGAGGACTGTCCTGTGGTTTCATTCGGAAATGTTTTCCGGTTTGGTTCTGGGTATAGTAGTTCTAAAATTATTGTTATACAATAATTACGGTATAAAAATAACATAAAAATTATTGTTTGTCAATAATTATATTGAATTAGAATATGCAGTTAACAAAAATGTAAAAGAAATTAAGAGGTACAAGAGAAAGCCGAAAAGAATAAAAGAAATCGAAAGACCCCTCCCCGAAAGCGGAAAGTGCTTCCGGGGAGGGGCTGGGTAGGACGGATTATTTACAGAAGACTCAGATATCCAATTCCGGCGGAACATCCAGTTCCTCCGGAGCATATTTCCCGTTCTTTTTGCGCTGTCTGACGCATTCCGTCAGAAGGTATTCGATCTGCCCGTTGACCGATCGGAAATCGTCCTCCGCCCAAGCGGCGATGGCGTCATACAGTTTAGGGGATAATCTCAGAGGGACCTGCTTTTTGTTTTCAGCCATAGTTAATATAAACTCCCTGAATTTACTACGGGCTGTGCGTCATGGTTTCCGCACAGTACCACCAGAAGGTTGGAGACCATTGCGGCCTTGCGTTCCTCGTCCAGATGGACTACATCTTTTTCGTTCAGTCTCTCCAGAGCCATTTCCACCATGCCCACGGCCCCGTCCACGATCATTTTCCGGGCATCGATGATGGCGGAAGCCTGCTGGCGCTGCAGCATTACGGCTGCAATCTCGGGAGCGTAGGCCAGGTAGGTGATCCGGGCCTCCACGATCTCGATACCGGCTTCCTTTACCCGGGACTGGATCTCGTCGCGGATCCGCAGGGCGACTACTTCGCTGGAACCCCGCAGGCTCCCTTCGTCCGCTACGCCGTCCCCGGTGGTGTCCACGTTGGGAGATACGTCGTAGGGATAGATGCGCACCACATGGCGCAGGGCGCTGTCACACTGCAGGGACAGAAACTCCTTGTAATTGTCTACATTGAACACAGCTTTGGCAGTGTCCACGATCCGCCATGTGACCGCGATGCCGATCTCAATAGGATTTCCCAGACAGTCGTTAATCTTCTGGCGGCTGTTGTTCAGGGTCATGATCTTAAGGGACAGCTTCTTATTGCTATAGTCTGTGGAAATCATATTTGCGGCCTGAGCGCCGTTCACAATGGCTGTCAGGCCGGAGGCGGGCTCCGACACGTCTCCGCTCTGGCTCAGCCTGGTTTTGGCAGCCGGGTTTACGCCTACGCAAAAGGGATTGACATAATAGAAACCGTTTTCCTTTAATGTGCCAATGTATTTACCGAACAGGGTCAGGACCAGGGCTTCCTGAGGTTTCAGCACTTTCAGGCCCATCAGGAAGATCCAGCCCAGAGATACGATAAGGATGCCTGCCGCCAGTCCCGTGATGTTCAGCGGAGCGGGCGCCTGGTTCAGGCTGATTGCGGAAAGGACGATCAGGGCAATGCCGATGACATAGGCCAGGATTACCATACATAAAACGGACATTCCGTTTTTCTTCCCGTTTAATACTTTTTCGCTCATAAAGAATACCTCTCTTTCGCCAATGGTGCATATGTTTTGTGATATTAAAATGATATCATATTGATTAAAAGTTTGCAAGAGATATTTTCCGAATTTTTCGAGTTTCGGATTTCTGTTACTGCTCAACTGATGCCTCTGCCAGGCGTTTCCGCTCTTTTTCTTCCCGGTTGCGCTGCCGCAGCTGTGCAAAGAACAGTTTCAGCAGATCGGAGCATTCCGGCTCCAATATGCCTCTGGTTACGGAGGCCTGGTGGTTGAAGCCGGGATTTTCCAGGATATTCAGGACGGATCCCCCGCAGCCTGCCTTGGGATTCATACATCCCATCACCACTTCCGGAATCCGGGCCTGGATGATGGCGCCCGCGCACATCTGGCAGGGTTCCAGGGTGATGTAGATAGAACATTCCTCCAGACGCCAGTCGCCTATGTATTTGCTGGCTTTTCGGATGGCGGTGATCTCCGCATGGGCCAGAGTGCTTTTATCCGTGTTGCGCCGGTTATAGCCCCGGCCGATGATTTTACCCTCATGGACAACGACGCAGCCGATGGGGACTTCTCCCAGGGTGAAGGCCTTCTGCGCCTGCTTTAAGGCTTCTTTCATGTATTTTTCATGAATGTTTGTAATGGACGGCATGGTATGTTTCTCCTTTTTGGTCTCCTCTCCTTAATTGGTTTCCGGTATTAAGCAGGGGATTTCGGGGGATAGATGATTGGATGGCAGGCTTCTTCGGCTTACCTTGATGATCGAACGGCCAGCTTATTGGATTAAGCAGTATGAATGTATTCTAGCATATCAGGGGGCGGGGCGCAATAGGATATTTTAACTCAAAAGAACTGCTGAAATGAACACAGGGGGCTTACAGCTATCTTAACGGCAATTGTACATTACAGAAGTTTTATTTGCCATAGGGTATCAAACGTGGTATCATAAAAGCATGAATACGGTGGCATTTATGTTCGCACAGACCACAAGGACAGGAGGCTATTAATATGGTAAAAGGATTTAAAATGAAGCTATACCCCGGCCAGGAGGCAGAGTACGAGAAAAGACACAACGAGCTCTGGCCCGAGATGCAGGATATGATTCATGAATATGGGGGAGCAAATTATACAATTTTTCTGGATCAGGAGACATTGACACTGTTCGGCTATATAGAAATAGAGGATGAGGAACTGTGGGCAAAAGGTGCCGATACGGCCATCAACCGCAAATGGTGGGATTTTATGGCCGATATCATGGAAACCAATCCGGACAACAGTCCTGTGAGCATCGATTTGAAGACGGTGTTCCATCTGGATTGATTTTTGGGCTTATCGCTGCCTTAAAACGTTGCACTTACAGCACAGAGCGCATTCCGGAATGCCGGAGCTTAACTCGGAATTGATACGCAAGGGTATATTTTCCGTCAACAGGCTCTGGCATACCGGATAACAGTTTCTAATACATGATAATGCAGCGGGCAGCGATCCGCCCGCCGGAATTTCGGCGCGGGTGATTATTTTACATCATTCGGGCTGTCTTTTCCTTCTATAAAATCCGATGCATTCTGTAAAGTTGTATTGGCAATGGCTTCCAGCGCTTCTTTGGTGAAAAATCCCTGATGGGAGGTAATCATCACATTAGGGAAGGAGAGCAGCCTCGCCGTAGTGGAGTGCTCCAGGATTTCGTCAGAGCGGTCTTCAAAGACATTGTTCGTTTCTTCCTCATAGACATCCAGCCCTACGCCGGCAAATTTATGCATACGGATTCCTTCAATCAAATCATTGGTTTTCACCAATGCGCCGCGGGAGGTATTTACCAGGATAACGCCGTCCTTCATCTGCCGGATGGTTTCGATGTTGATCAGGTGATAGGTGGAATCCATCAGCGGGCAGTGAAGAGATATGAGATCACTTTCGGAAAGAAGCTGCTCCAGAGATACATATTCCACAAAATCCTTCAGCGAATCATTTTGATACACGTCATAGGCGATGACCTTCATTCCGAAACCACGGCAAATCCGGCACATGGCGGCGCCGATTTTTCCGGTGCCGATGATGCCGGCCGTCTTTTCGAAGAAGTTAAATCCCATCAGGCCGCTTAAGCTGAAGTCATTCTCCCTTACTTTATTATATGCTTTGTACAGACGGCGGTTGCTGGCCAATGCAAGTGCCATCGCATGCTCCGCTACAGCCTCGGGAGAATAGCCGGGAACACGCATGACACGGATGCCGTGTTTTTTCGCAGTATCCAGATCCACATTGTTGAAGCCGGCACAGCGCATCAGCAACAGCCGGACTTTTTTCTCATGCAGGATATCCAGCGTCTGTGTGCCCACATCGGAACTGACAAAGGCGCATACAGCATCGAAGCCTTCCGAGAGCACGGCGGTTCTGGGGTCCAGATCCGACTTGGTGTAATCAAGACAGATTTCGGGATAATTTTCCCGGATCGCTTCAAAGCTTTCCTTGTCGTAGTTTTTGGTGTCATAGAACAGAATTTTCATATTATTTACCTCCATTTTTAAGTTCCGCAGCAATCCGCCTCAGTGCCGGTAACGGCAGAGAATTTCCGGCCGCGTAGAGCAGCGTCCGTAAATCCTCTGAGCACTGAGCCGGCTTGCTGCTGATTTTAAGTTCCGCAAAATCTTATTAATAATATTTTATGGGTTTATTATTGCATATTTCGTATAGTATAATGCATACTACAGGAATCGCTTGGCGAATCCTGTGATCGAATACAGCGCTTACCAGAAGCGGAAAACTGTATTACGACGAATACAGGAGGATAAAATATGGAAACAAAAGAACTCGTACTTAGCAAAACGCTGGTAAAACAATTCGAAGAAAATCTTCGCGAGGAAGAAAAAAGCAAAGCCACCATTGAAAAATATGTGAGAGATCTGAACCACTTCATGGGTTTTGCCGGCGAAGGAAAAATCGTAACGAAAGAAACGGTTATTTCCTATAAACAACATGTAGCGAAAGATCATGCTGTTTCCAGTTCTAATTCCATGCTGGCAGCTTTGAATTGTTTTTTGCGTTTTGCCGGTTTCCATAGTTATACCGTGCGTGCATTCCGTATGCAGAAGGCGATTTTCCGTTCCAAAGAGCAGGAATTATCCAAAGAGGAATATTTCCGGCTGGTGGAGACTGCCAGACGCAGAGGAGATCATCGGCTCTGCATGGTCATGCAGACCATCTGTGCTACAGGAATCCGTATCAGCGAGCTGCGTTTCATTACGGTGGAATCCCTTCTGGCCAGGCGCGCGGTGGTCTCTTTGAAGGGAAAAAGCCGCGTGGTTATCCTTCCTGTGGGACTTTGCAGGGAGCTGGAGAGCTATGTTCAGGAAAACGGAATCCACTCAGGAAGCATATTCGTTACCCGTACAGGCAGACCCATAGACAGAACAAATGTACTGCATTCCATGAAAGCACTCTGTGAGGAAGCGAATGTGGAAAGAGGAAAGGCATTCCCACATAATCTCCGCCATCTGTTCGCCGTTACCTATTATAATGCCGAAAAGGATGTATGTCACCTGGCAGACCTGCTTGGCCATTCCAATGTCAATACCACCCGGGTCTACACGCTGATGAGCTGTGAGACATTGGAAAAACAGGTTGAAGAACTGGTATTGGTTCTGGGGGAATGCCAGTAAGCCTATTAAAGCACCGCAGTATCTTTGGTGCTTGCCGGGGAGGGGCGGCATCAACGGGAGATATGGAATTCCTGATATAGCTTGAGCCGAAATGCTTCGTCCGTTACGGCGAGCCTGGCATCGGAATCCCGGCCGGAGGCATACAAGCTTGCGAACAGGTCCGCTAACCTACGTTCTCCGGCCTTTCTTCCCTGGGTTCTGCCGATTTTGAGGCCTTGAGCCCTGCCGCTCTTAAGTCCCTTTGCCTTGCCGTTTTCTTCCAACATATCGAGATATTCACACATAGTATACTCCTTTCCCCATCCGGACTTTTCGCGCAATTGTTCTACCAGACTGATAAAACGCCTGTCATTGATAGGCGCATTTCGCATAATGCGTCGAAATGGACAATCTTTTGCGTTTTCCGAGTATCAAAATTTCCTTCATTAAGAAAATCGACAATAAAACCCATATCGCGCCAAAGCATTTTCGCAGTCGGCGAAAACGTCCGCATACGACATCAATACTTTGGACAGAATATCTTTTTCTGCCATTGCCGCACCTCCGTTTTGATATAGGAGTATCCGCGAAAACTCCCACTTTGTAAATTTGATATAAAAGCAAGAATTTTCCGACAGGCAAGAAAGAGATCACTCGAACTCAGAGCTTAAAGAAAAATTTGCTTTAAAGTTACTATAACACAACGAAAGAGATAGTTCAACAATTTTTTGGGGTACTTTGATATTTTTGATATTTTGACATTTTGAACTTTGACATTTTTAAGATGCCGTCTAAGTTTCTGTCTAAGGCACTTTATTAAAGCAGCCTTTTAAGACAGGCGTTTTGAGATTTTTGAGACAGCTATGCGGACTTTTTTCAAGATAACCTTTATAGAGTACCGCATTATAGAAATTATGAAGTATAACCGGCCAGGTTATTCTACGGGACAAAGCGTCACAAAAAACAGCATAAAAACTTCTAAAGCGATGTATCTTTGACGGTTCCTTTGACGTAGCGTTTGCTATACTTTAGTCATCAAAAGGGGAAAACGGACTTTGATGGCAAATTTCGCAGATCAGACAAATTATGAACATAATCGCAGCAATTTTTTACCACATAATATTTATTTTGAAGTTAACAGAAAATAACTAGGACGATTACAGCCTTGACATAGCACTTCTTAAGGAGGGAGACGACCATGAAGGGAAGAAAACATAAAATGCTGAAGAGAGTCACGGTAAGCATGCTGGTGTTGGCAATGACGCTTTCCAATATGTCGGTAGCGGCAGAGACCAGTGGTCAGGCAGAGGAAATTCCTGCAAACTGGAGCCAGGAGGGGACGCCGTATGCTCAGACGGGGGCAGAAGGTGATGACGCTGCGGTGATATCCGCCGATTCATCTGACCTGAGTGGCGCTCCGGCAGGACATCAGGAGAGAACATTGTCTGCCGGTTTAGATGAGGCTGACAATGCGGCAGCCTCCGGCATCAATGATTCGGAACAGGCAACAGGCGGAAACGACAAAACTGCATCCTCCGGCGGAAAGAACCTTCCGGATGATTCTGCAGCTTCGAATGGGACGGAAACAGCGCCTTCGACAGACCCTTCTGTATCGGACGATACGGTAGGTTCTGATAACACGAATGTTCCTGCAGTTACTGCTGAACCGGACGAGAATCCTACAGTTACAGATGAGCCGAACCCGGACGAGAGCCCTGCAGTGACCGGCACGCCGAACCCGGATGAGAACCCGGCAGAAACCGGCACGCCGAGCCCGGACGAGAGCCCCGCAGCGACCGGCACGCCGAGCCCGGAAGAGAGTCCCGCAGTGACCGGCACGCCGAGCCCGGAAGAGAGTCCCGCAGCGACCG
>OFHM01000141.1_pt1 | contig 67846 bp, 56 predicted proteins | sample 1521311 | NCBI WGS metagenome assembly OFHM01 (sample SAMEA3504083, study PRJEB24116) | mouse gut metagenome | biome: mouse gut; feature: mouse-associated habitat; material: faeces | place: Denmark | collected 2011 | reverse complement strand
CCTCTTATCGTCAACGGCATTAAATCTTAAAAGGATGATAAAGGCCATGGCATAGAGAACCATGACTTTTTTCTTTGGAATATTTCTGTTATTTTTGCTAGATTTTTATCATGATATCTTGTGACATTTACGAATTAGGAGGTTTGTCAACAGCTCGATATATTGCCTCAAAGGGGAAACCGATGATTTTATCTACGGGAATGTCTTCCTTGGGAGAGATTGAGGAGGCAGTGACCGCAATTCACAGTGCAGGAAATCATCAGCTTGCGCTTCTGCGGTGCGCAAGCGCTTATCCAGCAATTACCGATGATATGAATCTGAGAACGATGCAAAATATGGCGGACACGTTCCAGGTTCCAGTTGGCTTGTCCGATCATTCCATGGCAAGCGTGGCAGCCGTGACAGCCGTTGCATTGGGAGCTTCCATTATCGAAAAGCATTTCTGCCTAGACCGCTCGATAGAGAATCCTGACGCTTCTTTTTCTATGAATCCACAGGAGTTTGCTCAGATGGTCAGGGATATCCGTCAGGCAGAACGTGCAATTGGAACTGTGAAATATGGCGTTTCCAGGCAGGAGGAGTCTAACATCGTGTTCCGGCGCTCGATCTTCTGTGTCAAAGATATCAAGAAGGGCGAAAAGCTTACGGAAGAAAATATAAAGGTGATTCGTCCAGGATATGGGCTGAAGCCGAAATATTATGCTCAAGTACTGGGGCAGACGGCGCTAAAGGACATTGCACGGGGGACGCCGCTGCAGTTTGCACTGATTGGAGAGTTGTGATGGAAAGAAGTGAAGTTGCAGGATGGAATCTGCGTTTGCTGGGCGCAAATTCTCAAGCTTTAACGGGGGAACTTGGGAGAACGCAAAGTGCAAAAAGGGGCGGGCTATTTCTGACCAATAATGAAAATGCGTTGAAATTGTATCAATGGCTCGCACAGCGGCATCCGATGACCTTATACAGTGAACCGTTGCAGATAGCGCAGATCAAAGAATGGAAGCCAGACCTTATTATTAGTTATAATTACAAACACATCATCGGTGAAGATGTGATTGCATATATGCAGGGAAGGATCATTAATCTTCATATTTCCTTGTTGCCCTGGAACCGGGGCTCAAACCCTAATTTTTGGAGCTTTATGGAAGACACGCCCAAAGGGGTTACCATCCATCAAATCAATGCCGGGATAGATACAGGCAAAATCATTTTTCAAAAAGAGTGTTTTTTTGACCCCCAAAAAGAGACGTTTCTTTCTACTTATGAAACGTTAAACCGTGAGATTACCGAGCTGTTTAAGGAAAAATGGCAAGAGCTGCTTACAGGTAAATTTGTACTTGCCGAGCAGAACGGGGAAGGAAGCTGTCATACAATGAAAGATTTTAAGAGGATCAAATCCGAAATAGATTTTGCGTGGTCAGATACGATTGCAGGGGTTGTGGAACGTTATAAAGAATACAAAGAGCGCTCGCAGGGAAAAGAGGAATTCGTATGATCTATATCAGGGTTGATGTCAATGACACGATTGCTACAGGACATCTTATGCGCTGCCTTGCCATTGCGGATGCGGCGTCAATACTGGGAGATGCGGCTACTTTTCTTCTGGCGGATGGGCAGGGGGAGGACTTGGTAAGAGCGCGCGGTCACCATGCGATCGTGCTTCATACCAAGTGGAATGATATGCAAGCAGAGCTTCCGGCATTATTCAAAGTGATCAAGGAACACCATGTCACAAGGCTGTTGATTGACAGCTATCAGGTCACAAAAGAATATCTGGGGCAGTTAAAGCCGCAGGTGCAGACCTTTTATATCGATGATGTCAATGCGTTTCTTTATCCGGTGCACGCCGTGATTTGCTATGCCAATTATTGGAAAAGGTTTCAGTATCAGGAACATTATAAGGATGCATCCTTATATCTTGGGACGGCGTACATTCCTCTCCGGGAGGCTTATAGCAACTGTGAGGAAAAAGTGATTAAGCCAGAAGTTGAACATATACTGCTGCTCTCCGGGGGGACGGATCCCTTTGATGTAATGGAGAATCTTTTGGCGCAGATCAATAGGGAACATTATAAGCAGATCACAGTCATATGCGGCAGATATTACGATCATTATCATGCGCTGTGCGCAAAATATGCAGCAGAACAGAATGTGAGAATTTTGCAAAATGTTTCGGATATAGAATGCCATATGAAAAAGGCGGACCTTGCAGTTTCGGCAGGGGGGACGACGCTTTATGAATTATGTGCCGTGGGGACGCCGGCCATTTCCTATTCTTTCGCAGATAACCAATTAGGAAACGTGACAAAGTTTGAGGAGGATCATTTGATTGATTATGCCGGGGATGCCAGGCAAGGCTCTGTAACAGAGCATATTGTGAGATATTTAGAATATTATCATCACAATCAGGGTTTGCGCAGAGAACGTTCCCGAAACATGCAAAAGCTTGTGGACGGAAAAGGGGCTTTGCGCATTGCGGGGCTCTTGATAGAATAGAGAGGAACGAACATGATACCTTATGGAAAACAATGGATAGAGGAAGATGATATTCAGGCGGTGATCGATGTACTGAGATCCGATTATCTTACCACAGGACCTAAGATCCAGGAATTTGAAAGAACCGTGGCAGATTATGTTGGCGCTAAATATGCCGTTGCCATTGCAAACGGAACAGCTGCGCTTCATGCGGCTTGTTTTGCGGCAGGAATTGGAGAAGGGGATGAAGTGATTACGACGCCTCTGACATTTGCGGCGTCAGCAAACTGTGTGCTGTACTGCGGCGCAAAGCCGGTGTTTGCTGATGTTGACAGAAGAACGTATAATATTGATCCAGGGGATATCCGAAGAAAAATAACGAAACGGACAAAGGCAATTATTGCGGTACATCTGGCGGGCCAGCCTTGTGATCTTGACGCGATTCATGAGATTGCCAGAAAACACCATCTGCTTGTGATTGAGGATGGCGCGCATGCTCTTGGGGCGGAGTATCATGGAAAAAAAATCGGTACAATGTCTGACATGACTACGTTTAGCTTTCATCCGGTAAAACCGATCACGACTGCAGAAGGCGGGATGATTATGACAGATGATGAAGGATATTATCAAAAATTATGCCTGTTCCGCACGCATGGGATTACCAGGAACAAGGGCTTGCTAACCAGAGACGAAGGGCCATGGTTTTATCAGCAGCTGGATCTAGGCTTTAATTACCGTATCACAGATCTTCAATGTGCATTGGGTTGTACGCAGATGAAAAAGCTGGAATATTTTCTTGGCAAGAGACGAAGATTAGCGAAGCGGTATGATGAAGCGTTTCGTGATCATCCTTGGATTGAGATTCCCTATCAGCTTCCGGAGACGGTCAGTGGATGGCATCTTTATATTATCCAGGTTCCTGAATGCAGCAGGAGAAAGGTGTTTGAAGCGCTGCAGGCTAAGGGAATCGGGGTGAATGTCCATTATATTCCAGTATACTACCACCCTTATTATCAGGAGCATGGTTATAATGAAGTCTGCTGTCCCAATGCGGAAAGCTTATATGAGCACTTTATCAGCATTCCGCTGCACCCTGGCCTGACAGAGGAACAACAGGATTATATTATAGATTCCGTAAGAGAGTCTTTGGAAATTTTAAAAACAAGCTAAGGTAAAATTATTTTCTGACGATATATATACTAGTACACTTTACAAGAAAGGACGAAGATATCATGGAAGATAATCGTAAAGAGCAAGTGGAGGCTTTGGAGGCATTAAAGGACTATAATCCAAAGATTTGTAAGGCATTGAAGGAAGTCCTTCCAGAATTGAATGGTGAAAAGAAAGAAGATACCCAGGAATATATTGATCACATTCTGCGGGGCGTGAACTGGGAGCTTCAGGTAATCAATGGAACCATGGAACTGCTGAATGAGAAAGAAGAGCAGGTGTCCAAGGAAAAGCTGAATGAGATGATTTCTCATGTCAATGACGCATATACTTCCCAAGAAGAAAGGAAGCTGGCGCAGGTGGTCGAAGAAGAATTGCTTCCATTTGTTGAAAAGCTGGAAGAATATATTGCAAAGGCTTTGGCATAGAACAGACACGCAAGAAGCGCAAAATAAAATGTTTCAGGATTGCATTTATAAAAAGCAAAGCAGTCCTGGAACATTTTTTGAATATACCGTTAGATAGCGTTTTTTAAAGAATCAAATGTTTCTATGGTGAATGGGTGTTCCAATGTGGAAAGCAGCAGCTGTTCCAGAGCCGTCTGCCGATGCAAGAGAAAAGGATTGTCCTGCCAGGAAGGAAAGCAGGCGCGCACAGTATCTTGCATTTCCTGGAGTCTGGCAATGGGCGCGGTTTCAAAGCGCTCTAGGACGAATAGCAGCGTGTCCATGTAGTACGTGCGTAGAAACATCGCTTCAATGGCAAGATAGTGATCTTTAAAAAGTTCCCGTTTTTGGCATTCTTCCAAAAATTGAAGCTGTACCTTAAGACGGTCAAATTGACGGAAATCGTCTTTTTTGCTTTTTAACATGGTGCTATTTGGATTGGGGCGGTAAAAATAACATGGAACCGGGAGATAAGCATAGGTTTTTACATAGAAAGAAGCCAATTGGGAAAACAGGGTGTCCTCGTGAGCTAGATGTTCTGCATTGTGGACATCGTGCTCTGTCAGGAATTCCCGGCGGTACAGTTTATTGCAGATCGTGCCGTATCTGGGGACGGAGGTACAGAACACTTGCCGGCTGGCGGCGTTTTTCACTTGATAAACGGTGGCAACAGCGTTGCAGGCGTCTGAAAATGGAACCCACGGCTGCAGCGTACGCACAAAATCAAATTCCAGCATTTCACAGCATAGACGGGAGGCCTGGTTCAATAGCAGTTCCAGCGCATAAGGCGCAATAAGGTCGTCGGCATCCACATAGAGGACGTAAGTGCCAAGAGCGTAAGTGAGAGCAAGATTTCTTGCAAAGCCCTGCCCCTGATTTTGGGAAAGAGGCAGCAGCAGAACTTGGTCAGGATAACTAGATTCGAACGCACGTAAGATGTCAAGCGTATGGTCAGAAGATGCGTCATCGACAAAAATTAACTGAAGACAGTCCATGCCCAGAGACTGGTTTTTGAGGCTGTCTATGCAGGCGGAAAGATAAGGGGCGGAATTATAACAGGGAACAATAATGGAAACAATGGGTGAATGGTTCATAACAGGCTCCTTTTTTAAGATTGATTGTGTTCATGATATCATAAAATGACAGAGAAAGAAAGGAAAGCATGATGCGAAACAGGAAGATTGCGTGTATCATCTGTGTCAATGACGAGACTTATTATAAGGAATGTCTCTTTTATATCAGCCGTCTTTGCCTGCCAGAAGGATTTGAGCTGGAGGTTTATCCAGTGCGTGATGCAGCCTCTATCTATCAGGGATACCAGCAGGCAATGGCACAGTCTGATGCGGAGTATAAGGTTTATATGCATCAGGATGTATTTCTCATTGATCGAGATATTTTAACGGATATGATAAGCTTGTTTGAAAGGCATCCCCGGGCAGGGCTTGCCGGGGTGCTGGGAGCAGGCAGTGTATCCAAAGACCGGAGGTTTTACCGCAGCTGGGATTTGGGAAATGTCGTCGGGTGCAGTGAGAAAAAGGCATTTCAGAATCAACTGGACTGCAGTGAGAGACAGGCGGCAGTTCTCGACGGGATGTTCTTAATGACAAGCAAAGACTTGCCTTGGCGGCAGGATGCGCTGGGCGGATGGGATTTCTATGACATATCATTGTCTTTGGAATTCCAGAAAGCCGGGTATGAAATCTGGATTCCACAACAGCCTAAGCCAAGGTGCATCCATGACTGCGGCTACTTGAATTTAACTGCTTACGATGAGGCGTGGCAAGCATTTTTGAAAGTTTATCGAGAAAATCTGCCAGACTATGGCGGACAGTCCCCGGTCTATCCTCAAGAATACCAGGAACGCTTCCGATTGATGATGGAGATTCAGGAACAATGGAAAGCGTTGTTGTTTTTAGGAGAGGCGCAGAAAGTGCGAGAAATGCTTAAGAAGCTTGAGGACGAGCGCTTTTTTGACACGGAGACGGCAGTTTTGAAAAATATACTGGAAATCCTGGAGCAAGAGTCAAAAGAGGGCGTTGCCGCGCCGCAAGGCTTTCTGTATGACTGCGGGTCTTTTGCCCAGGCATATCAGAAATATCTCAGAGTAAAATTCTGGCTGCGCCGCAAAAAGTATGCGCCAGACGATGCGGGAAGCTGCCCAGAAGCTTCGAAAGCGGCGCAACAAGTGATTAGAAAGCATACGATGCTAGAAGGATGAAGAAATGAGGATTTTATATTATACCTGGTTTGAAAACTCTCAGGAAGATATGGAAGAGACTTTAATTTCCCTGGGGTACGAGGTGGTGAAATGCAATATTCCTTTTAAGGATTATGAGGAAGATGAGGCTTTTTTGAGTCAATTTTTTGGCGTGCTGCAGCAATATCAGTGCGACTGCATCTTTTCTTTTAACTTTTTTCCGATGATCGCAAAAACGGCAGAGAAATATCGAATCAAATATATTTCATGGGTGTATGACTGTCCTCATTGGACCTTGTATTCTCCAGCGGTGAAAAGCGCATATAATTATATTTTTGTGTTTGACCGGGCGCAGTATCTGACGCTCTCAAGCTTTGGGCTTTTGCATGTGCATCATCTTGCGCTGGCGGTAAATGCCGGCAGGCTCTGCAGGCTGTTGGGAGAACCGAAGCCGCAGCCTGATTTTGCCGCAGAGACAGGGAATGAGGTCAGCTTTGTCGGGAGTCTTTATGAGAATAACCTCTATGACCAAATTCAGTATTTGCCGGATGATCTCAAAGGATATCTGGAAGGGACCATGGAAGCGCAACAACGAATTTATGGGTACAATTTTGTGAAAGAGATGTTAACCAAAGAGATCGTGGAGCGCATGAATGCATATCTGCTTATGGAACTGCCTGTGTCTTATCTGGCAGGGAAAGAAGAACTGTACGCAGCTATGCTCAATGGCAAGATAACCTCGCAGGAGCGGATGCGAATGCTGATCGGTCTTTCCAAAATCTGTCCGGTAACGTTGTATACGGCGTCTGACATGGCAATGATTCCAGGCGCCAAGGCAGGTGGAACCGTGGAGTACATGACAGAGATGCCAAGCGTCTTTCGCAAAACGGCAATTAATCTAAATATGACGCTTCGCTCAATTGAGAGTGGAATCCCCTTGCGGGCACTGGACATTATGGGTGCGGGAGGATTTTTGCTATCTAATTATCAGCCAGAGCTTGCAGAACAGTTTGAGGATGGCAAAGATCTTGCGCTGTTTGGAAGCTTACAGGAAATGCAGGAAAAGGCTTTGTATTATCTGGAGCATGAAAAAGAACGGCAGGAGATTGCATTTCGCGGTTTTCAGAAAGTGCGGCAACTATATTCCTATGAAGCGCAGGTAAAGAAAATGATGCAACTTGCAGGGGTGGAAAGCTAGGAGGTAAAACGATGTCTATCGAAAAGCAGAGCAGGATCTATCAAGAGCTTGCAGAAAAATATAGAGAGAAAAATGGCAATCAGTCCTGGCTGTGTTATGAAAATGCGCTCTTTCATTGCCAAAGGGAGCCATACGGGGCTGAAACCGAGGAATTCTGCAGAGCATGCAGGGCGCAGATGGAGATTTTGGAACATCAGCCAGGATTTGCTGTTGCCAAGACGGCAATCGTAATATTGTCCCATAATCACGCAGAGCTCACCCGTGCCTGTATTGAGAGCATCCGGCAGCAGAACCATCCGCAAAGTTATGAACTTGTGGTGGTGGATAATGCCTCCTCTGACGGCGCCTTGCAGTGGCTGCGGCAGCAGAAAGATGTTCATTTACTGGAAAATCAGGAGAATCAGGGATTTCCCTGCGGCTGCAACCAGGGAATTGCGTTGGCGGAAAAATCTTCGGATATTTTGCTGCTCAACAATGATACGCTGGTGCCAGAGAACGCCGTTTTTTGGCTGCGTATGGGATTATACCAGGAGGAAGGCATTGGTGCGACCGGGAGCGTATCGAATAATGTGGTAAATTACCAGCAGGTGGCGCAGCAGTTTGATACCACGCAGCAATGGCTGGATTTTGCGAGGGAGAATAATGCGCCTATGGATCATTTTTTGGAAAAGAAGAGCTGGCTGGTAGGATTCGCCATGCTGATCAAAAGGGCTGCGCTGAATGCGCTTTTGGAACAGGAACCAGAGTTGTCTAAGAAAGATCCACATGAATTTTTAGATCCTCGTTTTTCCCCTGGGAATTTTGAAGACAACGATTTGAGCATTCGCCTGCTCCTTGCAGGATATCAGCTTCGTTTGGTAAAGAACAGCTTTATATTCCACTATGGAGGAAAAAGCTTCCAGCAAATGCCAGACCAATATGTGCAGCTATTAAAAGAGAACAGCAGAAAGCTGGAACAAAAGTATGGCATGGACTTGATTCCCGCAAGCCGGGTGGAAACAGCGCTCATAGACATGATTTCGCCTGTCTCTTCATCATTTTGCGTGCTGGAAGTTGGATGCAGGCTGGGGGCGACTCTGGCACGGATTGAGAGCAGGCATCCACAAGCAAAAGTGCTAGGCATAGAAAAGAATCAATTGCTGGCGCATCTTGCAGGTCAGGTCATTCCTGTAGTGCAGGGAGATTTTCTGAAAGATTATTCTGAGGACGAGAAATTTGACGTTATCATTCTGGACCAGATCTTAAATTCCAAAGGCGAAGAAATCTTAGAGAAAGCGGCTTCCATATTAAAAACAGGCGGGCAGTTATTGGCTGCGGTTTCTAATGCCCAGTGTATCAAAGAAAGGAAATCTGACAGCGGAGCTTCGCTGGAAGATATTACAAAATGGTGTAATTGCTGCCGCTTGCAGATTCGAGACTTCCAATACCGCAGGGCAGCGTTATCGGAAGAGGAAAAAAGAACAGCTCTAAAGCTGTGTGGAACAAAGGATAGCCCTCTTTGGCCCTTGTATGAAGCAGAAACATTCCTCTTTTCTGCTGTCAGATCTTGACGGGAACCAGATATTTATTTCATAATGAAAATGAGATGAAATGTTCACCAAAGAAAGGGATGGGAATTTATGATATCAGTATGCATCATAACAAAAAACGAAGAAAAAAATATCGAACGCTGCCTTGCCAGCCTTTCCGGTTATGGATTTGAATTGGTGGTGGTGGATACGGGTTCTACGGACAGGACCCGTGAGATTGCACAGAATTATACCGACAGCCTTTATGACTTTGCATGGTGCGACGATTTTTCAGCGGCGAAAAATTTTTGCGTCTCTAAAGCCAAAAATGATATAATTTTAGTGGTGGACAGCGATGAATTTCTGGAGCCACTCACAGAAACAGAGTTAAAGAAGTTTCTAGAACTGGTGCGCCAGCATCCTGACTGGGTGGGGCGTATACGCAGGCGAAATGTATTTTCCAGAGATGGTGTAAAGCAAGAAAACAGAGAATGGATCAACCGCATTTTTGACCGTAGAAACTACCAGTATAAAGGCAGGATTCATGAGCAGATTACCGGGCGACAGGGGAAGGAATATCAGACCTGGCTGTCGCCGCTGATTTTTTTACATACAGGTTATGATCTGTCTCCAGAGGAGCGCGAGAAAAAAACACAAAGAAATATTTTCCTGTTGAAACAGGAATTATCTCGTGTCCAGGAAGAGCTTGAAAGTCTGCGCCGGGAGTCTGCAGATGCCAAAGCGTATGCGGAGCGTGAGGGAATTACCTTGGAAAATATTGGTGCAGGAGAGATGGAAGAACTGCAAGGGCAGATTCCCTATCTTATTTACCAGCTTGGTAAAAGCTATTATATGGCGGGCGATTATCAAAAGTCATGCGGATATTTTGAAAGAGGTCTTTCGTATGATTTGAATCCAAAGCTGGAATATGTGATCGACATGACGGAGTCCTATGGCTATGCCCTGATTAATAGCGGGCAAGAGGAAAAGGCGTTATTCTTTGAAAATATTTACGAAGAATTTGGGCACAGTGCGGATTTCCAATTTTTAATGGGATTAATCTATATGAAAAATGCCAGGTTTGACGCTGCAATCGCAGAATTTGAAAAGGCGTTGCTTCATAATGACTGTAGGAATGCAGGCGTAAATTCCTATGCCGCTAATTATAATATCGGCGTGATCCATGAGTGCCTGGGGGATTTGGATCAGGCAAGGCAATATTATCAGAAATGCGGAGAACATCAATTGGCGAAAAGGAGATTAATGGAAATAAATACTTGATATTTGTGATTTTGCTTGTTATAATATAAAAGAGTAACTTTTATCATATATATTATTTCGGAGAAGAAGAGGAGATATAGCAGTATATAATGCTCAGAAGGGAGGAACACAGATGAGTATTTCGAATGTGAATAGCGTCAGTAGTAATTTATACCAGAATTATCAGCAGCTTTCTAGCGGGAAACGGATTAATTCCGCCGCTGATGATGCAGCAGGCCTTGCCATTGCTGAGAAGCTTCAGTCACAGAGCAACGGATATGACGTAGGTAAGAAGAATGCAGCTACCTCTCAGGACATGGTAAATGTTGCCGAGGGAGGATTGGCTTCGATTACAGATTCGCTGCAGCGTATCCGGGAGCTTGGCGTACAGGCTTCTAACTCAGCGATTTATGGCGATTCAGAGCGAAAGATGATGCAGCAGGAGATTGACCAGCTCAAAGGCGCGATTTCAGATGCAGCAAAAAATACAAGATTCAATACGATGAGCCTGTTGGATGGAAGCATGGGAAGTTCCCATGTGGCTTCTGGTCCAGACGGTAGCGGCATGGATATCAATATGCCAAATGCAACTTTGGCTGCTCTGGGCATTGAGGATTTTGATGTGACCGGAGATTTTGACCTTTCGGTAATCGATGATGCGATTGATATGGTATCGTCAGCCAGAGGCGAGATGGGCGCTGCATATAACCGATTGGGTTATACCATGAATTATAATTCTTATGCGTCTTTGAATACTACGGCGTCTCGCAGCAGGATCGAGGATTTAGATATCGGTCAGGCGGTTTCTGATATGAAGAAGAACGACTTGCTGCAGGAATATCGTCTTATGATGCAGAAGAAGCAGCAAGAAGAGGATGGAAAAGTGTTACAATTATTCCGGTAACAGGCATGAGAGGTTATAAGCCGGTGGGATGGTTTATATAAAAGTTTGGTGATTTCTAATAAGGGGAATGTTGCTAGCTCGGCACATATTAGGAGGCGTGATCTCGAAAAGGGATTGCGCCTCCGCTTCCGTTTTTCGGAGAGTAAATCTAGTTCTCCATTTTGTTATGGGAGAGGACGTAAATAAGCCCCCGAGAGTGTTTCTTTGAGAATACTCTTGGGGGTATCATTATTAACAAATCTCATCCATCATCATACCTGAATAGATGGAGGTAATGTAAGGAGTTGCAAATGTCTTTCCAGGATTCTTATAAGTTACAAGAATCTTATCCACATAACGCATGGGGTCAAGAGAAGCATTATTTGCTTTCATATTCAAAACATTTTTAAAATCGTTAAGAACGGAAAGCTTCTCCTCATAATTGTCACTGGAGACTGTCTCCGTCAATAGATCGTTATTTATGGAAATTTCGCCGTTTGATTCAACCATGAGACCAATATTCTCAAGGCTCTTCTGATAAGCGAAAGCAGTACCGCTCATATCACGGAACAACATCACGCTCTGAGGCTGAGTCAGGGAGTATTTATTGGCCGTGTGAAGTACGGAGTTGTAAGAGTCTACCAGAGTCTGGATATTCTCTGTCATAGCGTCCGTATTGGTCTTGAATCCAATGACGGCGGGCCTGCCCATGGGGCTGACGCCATGGAGTGTCAATTCAAAATCATTGTTCAAGCGAAACTTATTTTCATACGCCATCTGTTCCGTTCCGTCAAGCAGAAAAACAGCATTGTGTGCTTCCTGCACAACATGATCAATCCCTAAGGTGTCAATTGCAGCCATAGAGTCATGCGTTCCCTGGGGGGAGATAGAAAACAGAAACAAGTCGTTGGGGTTAATGCCTGTGGAAAGTGATTCAATTTGTAAAGCGCTTAATCCATCTGCGTTTTCCACGACGGATGCTTTTAAACCAATATCTGCGTTTGTAATCAAATTGGCGAGCTTGTTCTGGGTAGAAAAATTCGTATCTTCAGAATTAACCGTAAACTGAAATTCATAAGCAGACGTACTATTCTCAAGATCAAAAGAATAAGAACCAGGCTTTAAATTTAACCTTTTCTTATCCAAGAAAGAACCCTGGTTGATCTGGGAAGATGCAAGCTGGCGAACTTCAATAAAAAAGTTATCCTGATTTTCAGAAGACTTGTTGTCTCCAAGATAATTGGCAGAGACCACATCCTCTTGAGAAGAAAAAGCAAGCTTTTTCTGAAAAGCATTTCCAATTCCTTCCTCTGCATCAGAGAGAGAGGCTACCACGTTCTTGATGATACGGGCGCTTTCCTTAATGTCGATGGCAAATTTCTGGACATCCTCTGAACGCTTTATCTTATACAAAGGGGAATCTTTGTTAATTTTTACAATATTATTATAGATATTTCGCAATTCACTTTTTTTGTGCGAATCGTAACGGGATGCCGACTGTTTGGCATATGTGCTTAGGTAATAATGGTAAGCAGTGTCAATCGTCGCCATGAAATCCCCTCCTTTCATCCGTGAAATCGTGCTGGGCACGGGGGTATAAAACACTCCATGTGATTTGCCAAATATATCGGTTAGTTTTATGGATTTCTTAATAGCTGAATGGTAAAAAGTTTTTTGCATCCTGTCTTTGTCGCATAAGCGGCAAGACCTTTTGAACGAGTGAATCTATGAATATGTCAGTGCGACAGCCCCTCTAATCTAATTAGGGATCAAACGGAAAAAGAACGATGTTTCAATGCTGAAATTATTCTCGCTGTCGTAAAAAGTTAAAAATAAGTCTTGCATTAGACGGCGATTTATGCTACAATTCAATGGTCAAAGCAAGTGGAAAGGCACTTGTTTTTGTAATATGGATGGATTCCCGAGTGGCCAAAGGGGGCAGACTGTAAATCTGTTGGCGACGCCTTCGAAGGTTCGAATCCTTCTCCATCCACTAAATCTCAGAAGATAAGAAAGCTGTAGGCTAAAACCAAAACGGTTCGAATCTTTCTCCATCCACTAAGCTCAGAAAGTAAGAGAGATGCAGGCTAAAACCAAAACGGTTTGAATTCTTCTCCATTTATTTAGAATAAAAGGGTAAGAGAGCTCTACGCTAAAACCAAAACATCTTAATGATGAAAGATCAAAGAACGGTCAGATATGATGGCGGTTCTTTTTTTGTGCAGACAATTCTTTGTCTTTTTTCTAATAGAACGACTTTCAAAGCCCTGACCTAACGCCTCCGGTGCGTTCGTTTGACTTGGCTTGTTGCAGGAAGAAGATAAAAGATCTGCAGATGTCCATTTACGTCGGAAAAGCATCCATTTGCGTTGAGCATGTTAAAAATAATCTTTGGCTTCCGATAAACATTAGGAAAGCAGAGGAAAATATGATTAGAATTGCAATATGTGACAATGAAAAGGATGCAAGATCCTATCTTTCAGAACTTGTAGGAAGACAACAGATAGAATATCAGATTGCAGAGTATTCTTCTGGCGAGGAACTTCTGTCAGCAAACGGAGAGTTTGATTTGCTGTTTTTGGAAATGAAGCTGAAAATGCCAGGGGACGGCATAAAAATTGCAGCCGCAGTGCGAAAGAAGCGATGGCGCAAACAGCCGTTGATTATCTTTGTGACAGCTTATGAAAAATATGTTTACGATGCTTTTGATGTGGGAGCATTCCAGTATCTGCTAAAACCTGTCAATGAGAAGCGGTTTTGTCAGATATTCCAACGGGCTGCAGAACGGATTTTGTCGGAAGAGAAACGGTCCAGGCAGCTTTTGGTGATTCAATATGCAGGAGCCAGCAAGGCGATATCGTTAGGTTGTATTTACTATGCGGAGAGCCAGGGACATAAGGTAGTGCTTCACATGAAAGACATGGAACTGGAATACTATGCAAAAATAGGCGATTTGGAGCAGGAACTTTGTGGAAGGTTTTTTCGGATTCATAAAGGTTATCTGATCAATCTCTCCTTTGTGGAGAGATACAGCAAAACGTCGGTGATGCTCACCAATGGGGAAAAGTTGTTGATTTCAAGGTACAAGTATGCGGAATTTGTGAAAACATATCTTGCATTTGTGGAAAAAGAGGACAAAGGCGCATAGCATTGTTGAAGGAGGATGAGAGATGAGAATTACGACACAAATGTTACATGGATCAATGAAAAAAGCGGGACTTCCGATAGACTCGATGTCATTATTAAGTTGCATGAACAGAAACAGCACGCAGAAGAATGGTTTGTTGTCAGCACTGGAAAAAAATAATGCCGCATCTCAGACACAAAAGAAAAGCTTTGAGAAATTAAAAGGAACTGCTGATGAGCTGCAGCAGGCAGCAGATGCGCTTCACTCCAAAGAATTATTTGATCAGGCACGGGAAGAAAAGGATAACAAATCAGTTGCCGAGTATGCGCGGAGCTTGGTGGAACATTATAATGACACGATGAAATCATTAAAGAATACTTCTTCCCCGCTGCATCAATATTATCGGCAGATGCTCTCAGAGGCAGTGAAAGAGAATAAGGAAAGTCTGGAATCCGTGGGTATTACCCAAGAGAAAGACGGCTCTTTAAAACTCGATCAGAATAAGATGGAAGCAGCTGGGACGGACGCGCTAGAGCAGGCTCTTGGAGGCGTATTTTCCGAAAAGCTATCTTTTTTGGCAGACCGGATTGCAGACAATGCCAAGGCAAACGCCGACAGTGCGTCAAATCAGTATAATGCGTTTGGGAATCATTATTTTGCACAGGCGAATACTTATGACTTCTGGGGCTAGGTCAAAGAAATCAAAGTAACAATCGGTGATTGATAAAATAAGAGGAAGCTGTCGCACGAATGGATGCACTTGTGCGACAGCTTTCCTTGAACAAATTTATGTCTTGCAATTTATGTTAGTGCGCCAGCCCCCTAATGCGGGGAATCAGCAAAAGCGTTTCCATAAGTCTCGGACAGGAATTGTAAAGCAGCAGGGGGAGAATATGTCAACAATGCATATGCATAGAAAATAAATGCGCATATCTTCTGGAAAAAAGCAAATAGTAAAGGTGAGGTGATCAGAATGAAAAATCATTTAAAAGACCAGGCAAGCCCTTACCTTTTACAACACGCAGAACATCCAGTAGACTGGTATCCTTGGTGCAAGGAAGCCTTTGCCAAGGCGAAAGCGGAGAGTAAGCCTATGTTTCTCAGCATCGGTTACAGTACCTGCCACTGGTGCCATGTGATGGCCCGTGAATGTTTTCAGGATCAGGAAGTGGCAAACGAGCTCAACCAGCATTTTATCTGCATTAAGGTGGATAAAGAAGAACGTCCCGACATTGACAGTGTCTATATGTCTGTGTGCATGTTGCTTACTGGCAGTGGCGGATGGCCTGCCAGCATTTTCATGACGCCAGAGCAGAAGCCCTTTTTCGCTGGTACTTATTTTCCCAAAAGGAGTGCCTGCGGCAGGATCGGTTTTTTAGATTTGTTAAAAGCTATTTATAGAAAATGGGAGCAGGACAGGGAAAGCCTGTCTCAGTCTGCGGACGAAATCGTACGTCAGCTTCAGGCAAATGCTGATGGATTCCAACAAAGAGACGGCAGCGATTTGGCACAACGGGCATTTTTTCAGTTTCAGCAAAGCTTTGACAAAACGTATGGAGGGTTTGGTGCAGCTCCCAAATTCCCCATGCCCCATAACCTGATGTTTTTGATGGAATATTATAAGGCACGGGGAGAGAAACATGCTCTTGAGATGGCGGAACAGACATTGGCGCAGATGTATCGAGGGGGCCTGTATGACCATGTCGGGCATGGGTTTTGCAGGTATTCTACAGACAAAATGTTCCTAGTTCCTCACTTTGAGAAAATGTTGTATGACAACGCAATGCTTTTGCTGGCGTACACGAGAGCTTTTGCAGTGACAGGAAACGAACTGTACCAAAGAGTTGCCAAACAGACTGCCCAATATATTGAGAGAGAAATGACCGCCCCCTGGGGCGGCTTTTATTCTGCCCAGGATGCGGACAGCGAAGGGGTGGAGGGAAAATACTATCTGTTTGGATATAATGAAGTAAAACAGGTGCTGGGGGAGAAAGAGGGAGAACATTTTTGCCAGGCTTACAATCTGACTCCGGAAGGAAATTTTGAAGGGAAAAATATTCCCAATTTGCTGCGAGGATCAGGCGGCTCTATTTCCGAAGAGGCTCGGCAGAAGCTATATCTATATAGGAAAAAGCGAAGCAGCCTTCATCTGGACGATAAGATTTTGACCGCATGGAATGGGTTGATGATCGGGGCGTTTGCAGCGATGTATCAAGTGTTTGGCAAAGAAAAATATAGGATGTTGGCAGAGCGTGCCTTTCAATATCTTGCAGAAACTGCAGGAACCGAGGGACTTTTCGTGAGCTGCCGTGACGGAAAGAGACAGGGGAAAGGATTCTTGGACGACTATGCGTTCCTTGCCTTTGGATTACTGGAACTGTATGGCGCCACATTAAAAAGGGCCTATCTAGATCAGGCGGCACATTACTGCCGCATGGGGCTTGCGCTTTTCGAGGATTTTAAAGAAGGGGGATGTTACCTGTATGGCAAAAAAAATGAATCCTTGATTGTCAGGCCGAAAGAAACTTATGACGGCGCGCTTCCAAGTGGTAATTCTGTGATGGCATATAATTTGGTAAAATTGTTACAGATCACAGGAGACAAAGAGTGGGAGCCTTATGTGAAACGTCAGATGGCGTTTTTAGCTGCTGCGGCGCAAGAATATCCGGCTGGTCAGAGCTTTTTCCTTTTGGCAGTGCTGGCGCAGGAGTATCCGCCGGAACATATAGTCTGCGTGCTGAAAGATCAGGCAGACATAAAAAAGCTGGCAGCAAGACAAAAGGAGGGAGCAAATATCCTGATCTTGCATCAGGAAACCCCAAAATATCCTCTGCAAAACGGTAGAAGCACGCTCTATATCTGTCGGGATAAAAGTTGTCTGCCGCCGATGAATTTTTAGTAGAAATTAAAAACTGGATGTGGTAGAGTAAAAGCAGAAGAAAATCTAACAGAAAGTTGGGACAAGTAATGGTAGACAAAGTAACTTTTATGGAAACGCTGCGCTCTGTCCAGGAAATAGCAAAGACCAGCGCAGCTCCCATGTCCAGGGAAGAAATCCAAAGTTATTTCCAGGGGATGGAATTGTCGGAAGAACAACAGGAAATGGTCTTTGGGTATCTGCAGGAGTCCAGGGAGGAATCTTTACAACAACAACAGGAAACAGCGAAAAAGAAAGCCAAAGAGCGGGACGCTCTGGCAAAAGAAGCGCCGCATTCTGTTCCTTTTCAGATATATCTCAAGGAAATTTCCGCTGTCCCTGTCTTGAGCAAGGAAGAGGAGCAAAATTTGTATCAACGTCTGCTCTTGGGAGAGGAGTCAGTAATCGGAGAATTATCTGGTCAGTGGCTGAAGAAAGTCATCAGTTTGGCGAAAAGCTATGTTACGCCCCAGGCTTTGCTGGAGGATCTGGTACAAGAGGGCAACATGGGCCTGTTGACGGGGCTGCGTCAGATTTTGGGCAGGGGAGCAGACTCTGTGGCAGGGCGCTCGTGGGAAGGTCAAAAAGAGCAGTTGGAAGAGGAATTGCAACATTTTATCAGAGAAGCAATGGAGGCTTACCGCAGGGAGCTGGAGGGCGAGGCAAACAGTGAGAATTCGATTTTGGCAAAAGTAAGCCTGGTGTATGAGGCGAAAAAGATTCTTGCACAAGAAAATGGGACCATCCCGACAGTGGAGGAGTTATGTGAATATACTAAGATCTCGCCGCAAGAGATTACAGATATCCTGGCTTTACATGAGAAAGCAGAAAGAAGGTAGCGGGTGGGTTAGAAAGGAGAGAGGATATGAATCTTGGACCGATCGAATATACTGTGGAACGAATCGACGGTGATTATGCTTATCTGAAACAGCAAGATCAGCAGCAACAGGAGCAAAAATGTGTCGCAAGGGCGCTGCTTCCTCCAGATATCGCAGAGGGAATGGCGCTTCATTATGAGATGATGGAGTACACGATAATCTAGATGCGTTAGAAGTGAGTTCAGTCACATAGGAGCTATATCTGGTTATGTAACAGCCGCCTGTCAGAAAGCGGCTGGCTGCCTGCATGCATGGTCATGCGCCATGGGGGCTGCGGATCACTGGCTGAATCTGTCTGCCTTTCAAGGCGTTGTCGATGGTTTCCGGGAGTAGTTCAGTGAACGCCGTCATAGAGTTGGGTTTCGACTGGTAATCATCTTGCCCGAAAGGGACGAAATAAATATTTTTGGTATTGAGAAGAATCCCGATATTTTTCAGATTCATTCCCAGAGCGTCATTGGTAGACAAAGAAATCACCAGCGGACGGTTGTTGCGCAGGTGGGATTTTGCAGCCATCAGCACAGGGGTGTCGGAAATGCCGTTTGCCAGTTTAGAAAGAGTGTTTCCAGTACAGGGAGCGATGACTAAGATATCCACTAGTCCCTTGGGGCCGATGGGTTCCGCTGCTGGAATAGAGGTGATTGGCATATGGCCAGTCAGGTTTTTTGCACGTTCCAGAAAAGAGGCGCTTGTGCCAAATCTGGAATCCAGGGAAGAAGCGTTCAGGGAGAAGACTGGCAGAAGACTTGCTCCCGTTTCTTTTAACGTTTCCAGTGCCTCAAAGATTTTTTCATAGGTACAGAAAGAACCGGTAAAGCCGATTCCGATGGATTTGTCATGAAAATCATAATGCATGTTCGGTCATCCTTTCTATGGTCCTGCCGATGATTTCTCCGGCAGTGACGGGAGAGAAACGTCCAGGAATGCCTGGGATGCGAAAATACGGCAGCAGGCAGTTCCGGGTAGTGTCTGCGGGGAAGCCATAGGGAGCGGAGGCAATGTCAAACAAATGACAGGAGCTGTGAAGCAAGGGCAGCAGGGATGGTTCTAAGACAGCGCCAGGAATTGTGTTGATTACGATCTGGCATTGTGGCAGGACTTGAGAGAAGTCTTCTGGACGGATGGGGCAGATTCCGTTATTTTCTGCAAGTCTTTGTTTTGCTTCGTCCTCTTCTACCAGGTAAATGGTGCGGCAAAGGGGATGGAACAACTTGCCGATGGCGGATCCGCAGCAGCCAAATCCTAACAGCAACACGTTTGCACAAGACAGGGCAAACGGCGTGCATCGAATGACTTCTGACAGCAGCCCTTCCGCAGTCAGCAGGGCGTTTTCTATGTTAAAAGCAAAAGAAGCGCCAAAAATTAACGTACGGCATCCTGTTTTTTCCAAAGGCTCCTGATGCTCCTTGGGAATGCCAAAGGCGGCAAGCGCATGGCAGGGAGAAAGTTGTTCCCATATGTCTTGCAGGCGGCAAGCAGGATGTGAGTCCTCTGATTGAGACAGATTGATCCCGTCTTGTGTCAATGGAGTGGGAGCAAGAAGCAAGTCGCAATGCTCCAGCGCCTGAGACAGGCAGTCAGCCTGCCGGATCTTGGAACTATAGGGAAATCTTGGCGTGTGCCAGCATAGAACCTGCCAGCCTTGAGCACAGAGATATTCTGCTGCATAACATTGCCTGAGATCTCCGCCAAGTATGGTAATGGATGATGATTCCATAGGTTTCCTCGAAAATAAATGTTCTCTACAATATATGAAGCCAGTAAGGAAATGTGTCTGTACCGAAAGCGGAGCGCAAAAAGGCGGCGAATTGTATAAGAAATTTTGATCATTTGGTAGTTTCGCAATTACCTATCTAACGATCAGTGAAAGGAAGTAACATGGAATCAAGGGTAGCCATTATTGGAATTATCGTGGAGGAGAAATCCTCTGTGGAAGCATTAAATCAAGTGCTTCATGAATACGGAGACTATATCATTGGGCGCATGGGGATTCCTTATCCCAAAAAAGGGATACATATTATCAGCATAGCAGTCGACGCCCCTCAGAGCATGATTAGCGCTCTTTCTGGAAAGATTGGAAAGCTTCCAGGGATCAGCAGTAAGGCGGCTTTTTCCAAGACAGGGCTCTGAAAACAAGATACGGCAGAAAGGAGAATCGTATGAGTCTAAACAGCGCGCCTAGTGCAGAGCGTATACACATCGGTTTTTTTGGCAGAAGGAATGCAGGAAAATCCAGCTTGGTGAACGCCGTGGCAGGGCAAGAGCTTGCGGTAGTTTCCCAGGTGAAGGGAACTACGACAGACCCGGTGCAGAAAGCTATGGAGCTGCTGCCGATGGGTCCTGTGGTGGTGATTGACACCCCCGGAATCGATGATCAGGGGGACTTGGGAACACTGCGTGTGCGAAAAGCGAGACAAATTTTAAATAAGACGGATGTAGCGGTGCTCGTGGCGGACGGCACAACAGGAATTACTGCCGTGGAGCAGGAACTTTTAGAACTATTTAAGGAGAAGCAGATTCCTTATGTGGTGGCGTTTAATAAAGAAGATCTCAGAAATGCTAAGCACCCAGCCTGGGAAGACTCTATGTTAGAAAATTCCATAAAGGTCAGTGCGAAAACGGGTTTTCAGGTGGAAGTCCTCAAAGAAATGATTGCCCGCCTTGCAGTCGCCAATGAGCCAAAGCATCGCATTGTAGGAGATCTGCTAAAGCCGTCGGATATCGTGGTGCTGGTGACGCCTATTGACAAGGCGGCGCCCAAGGGCAGACTGATCCTGCCTCAGCAGCAGACGATTCGTGATATTCTCGAATCGGATGCAGTGTCTGTCGTAGTCAAGGAAAATCAGCTCAAAGATACCTTGAAGCATCTTGGCAAGCAGCCTGCCATGGTGATTACGGATAGCCAGGTATTTGCAAAAGTAAGCGCAGACACGCCTAGGCAGATCCCGCTGACCTCTTTTTCGATTTTGTTTGCGAGATATAAGGGAGATCTTGAAATGGTCGTCCAGGGCGCAGCCGCTATAGAGAAGTTACAGGATGGAGACCAGCTGCTGATTTCTGAGGGCTGCACCCATCACAGGCAATGTGACGATATTGGCTCCGTTAAAATTCCAAGGTGGCTGAAAGAGCATACCAAAAAGCAGCTACAGATCCAGTTTTCGTCTGGAACGGAATTTCCAGAAGATTTATCAGGTTATAAGCTGATTGTTCATTGTGGAGGCTGTATGCTGAATCAACGTGAAGTCAAATACCGTTTCAAATGCGCCAAGGACCAAGGCGTGCCAATCACCAACTATGGGATTGCCATTGCATATATGCAGGGGATTTTGAGACGAAGCGTAGAGTTGTTTCCGCAGGCGCTTGCCTGTCTGCCGGAACAGCATGGATGAGCGGAGGGTGAAATGGCGCATACGATTTTGGTAGTGGATGATGAAAAGGAAGTGGCGGACCTGTTGGAGCTTTACTTGGAAAATGAGGGCTATCAGGTATTCAAGTATTACCAGGGTGCAGAAGCGCTTGCATGTGTCGAAAAAGAGCGCATAGATTTGGCGCTTTTGGATGTGATGCTTCCAGATATAGATGGCTTTAAGCTTTGTCAGGAAATACGCAGGAACCACTATTTTCCTATCATTATGCTCACGGCTAAGGTAGAAGACGTGGATAAGATCAACGGTTTGATGTTGGGGGCGGACGACTATATTACAAAGCCTTTTAATCCCTTGGAGGTTGTCGCACGGATCAAGACACAGCTTCGCCGCTATCGCCAATATAATGAGGCGGACCATGGACATGACAAGAAGTCTTTTGGGGAGGAGCTAGAGATCAGAGGCCTTGTGATGAACCGCAGCACGCACCAGAGCACGCTGTATGGGAAAGAGCTGGAACTGACCCCTCGGGAGTTTTCGATTTTATGGTTTCTTTGCGAACATCAGGGGGCGGTAGTCTCGTCGGAGGAATTGTTTGAGGCGGTTTGGAAGGAAAAATATCTGGACAGCAACAATACCGTGATGGCGCATGTGGGAAGAATCCGAGAGAAAATGCAGGATTCCTATCGCAACCATAAATTCATTAAAACAGTTTGGGGCGTGGGTTATACTATTGAAAAGTAAACACGATAAAAAGATTTGATCAATAGATTTTGAGTCAGAGAATGCTCAGTATTTGTCAGGAGGTGAATGGTTCTGTGCGGCTACAAGAGCTGACGTTGATTAACTACAAAATATTTACGGAGCAAAAGTTTGTATTAAATGGAAAAAGCACGATCATTTTTGGCATAAATGGAACTGGAAAATCGACAGTCTTATCAGCGGTAAATTATTTGAACCGGGTATGGATTAACCGTTTAAATCCAGCACAGGGGAAAGCGTTTATGTCGTTTTCTGATGAGATGATATCAGTTGGAAAGACGAACTTGTTTATAGAAGGTAAATTGGAACTGGACGGACAAGCATTTCCTCTGCTGCGGTATTATGAAAAAGCAAGAAAGAACCAGAGAAAAAATCTACTGTCTTACCATAGGGGCTATTACGCTAGATTTACAGAGAAATTTGAACATGACTATTTGGAAATACAGTCTGCTCCGATGCCGATTTTCGTCAATTATGGTACAAACCGTTCGGTATTGGATATTCCGGACAGGATAAGGAAAAAACATGATTTTGATAAATTATCAGCATTGGAACGGGCGATAGAGAATGAGTTGGATTTTCGTACATTCTTTGAATGGTATCGTGATCAGGAAGCCAATGAGGTGATTGAGGCAAGGGAACGCCCTGGATTAATTTACACAGATCCGTTATTAAAGAGCGTTCGTGATGCGATCGAGGCAATGATTGGAAATGTTGCCAATTTAAGGATCAGAAGAAATCCGGTTCGCATGGTGGTCGATAAGTCTGGCAAAGAAATCCGAGTTGACTTATTGTCTGATGGAGAAAAGTGCACGCTTGCATTGTTTGGGGATTTGGCGAGAAGGCTTGCCCTGGCAAATCCAGGTTTGGAAAACCCTTTACAAGGTCAAGGCATTGTACTGATTGATGAAATTGAATTGCATATGCATCCCTTATGGCAAAGAAAAGTATTGAAAGTTCTCAGAAATACATTCCCTAATATTCAATTTATTATTACTACGCACTCACCGCAGATTTTAGGAGAGGCGGATGACCGCTATAACATTTTTGTGTTGTCAGAATTGGAAAACGGAGCCTGTGAGGTAAGGTCCATCAAACGAATGGATGGATATGACAGCAATTTAATTCTGGAAAAATATATGCATACAGATTCTAAAAATGTGCTTGTGAAAGATATTGTTAGCCGGATTAATGAATTGATTACTAGGAGGCAGTATCATAGCGCAGAAAGGTTATTGAGGGAGCTGGCAGATATTTCAGGTACCATGGATGAAGACTATATCTTGTTAAAAGGCTATTTGAAGAGGAGTAAAATACTAGATGAAAAAAATAGATCGCTGGGAGGAACCTGAGTTCTGGGCTCAGTATAAGAAGATGCACCCCAGGCAGCGATATAGTGACTTGAAAATGACAGAAGATGGGAATCAGGTCAGAAGAAATCTGCGAGAATATTTGCTTCAATCCCAGCATGGCTTGTGTTGCTATTGCTGTCGCAAGATAGGGATGGAAGATTCTTTAAACGAACATATCAGGCCTCAGAATGCTTACCCGAAGCAGACAATGGAATATGCTAACCTGATTGCTTCTTGCAAGACAGAAGGCATAAATGCTACCTGCGGTTCTAAAAAAGATAAGGAATATGATGAAGACCTGTTTGTATCGCCATTGAGCGAAGAGTGTGAAAAATATTTTGAATTTTATCCTAATGGGCAAGTAAGCGGCGTGGGAACAAGCGGAGAATATACTTACAAGCTTTTAAACCTGGATGCGTATGAGCTGCAGCGGGCGAGAAGGGCGCAATATAAAATTTGTGACAGTTACCAAGATCCTGAAATGGTTTATCTGCTTTTTCTTACGCCGGATCAAGACGGAGTACTGGAGCCTTTCGCAGACATGATCCAATATTTCTATGACAGAGGAGATTTTCACGTTCATGAATAAAGAATCAATAAAATCGAAGATCCTGGGACGTTTTTTTCGAAAAATGCTGTCAGCCGGAATTTTATGCATGGGGGTGCTGACAGGATGCCTTGTCCTTGGAAGAGCCTATTTTGGTTCTTTTACTTGGTACGGCGATGAAGGAATATACCCCGCGCTTCATTGGATTTCAGATAATACGGGGATTTTTGTAACGGGAATGTTTCTGGCAGCGCTTTTTTGCATTGGCATTTATTATTGGGTTAAGCTTTTAAATTATTTTCAGGAAGTGATGGATGCTATGGAAGGGCTGGCGCAAGATGAACGGCCGCTGCGCCTGCGTCCAGAACTAGCGGAAGCGCAGCAGCGAATGAACGAGGTGCAGTTTCAGATTCATCAAAACAAACGGCTGGCAAGAGAAGCGGAGCAGCGCAAAAACGACTTGGTCGTGTATCTCGCCCATGATCTAAAGACGCCGCTGACTTCGGTGATCGGTTATCTCACGCTCCTGAAAGAGGAAGTACAGATCTCACCGCAACTTAGAGAAAAGTACCTTTCTATTTCGTTGGAAAAGGCAGAGCGCTTGGAGGAGCTGATCAATGAGTTTTTTGAGATCACCAGATTCAGCCTGACGCATCTGGAGCTGGAGTTGTCAACGGTGTCTCTCAAACGGATGCTAGAGCAGATCATGTATGAATTTAGTCCGATGCTTGCGCAAAAGCAAATGAGCTGTCAAATGGATTTGCAGCCGCAAGAGATTGAAATCACTTGTGACACAGACAAGATGCAGCGTGTATTTGACAATTTGCTGCGTAATGCGCTGTTGTATGGATATGAGGGAAGCGTGATAAGCATTTGTGCGCAGGTTCAAAAAGGGAGCCTTTATGTTAAAGTAGAAAATGAGGGCGCTACGATTCCAGAGGAAAAGCTTGGCAGAATATTTCAGCAGTTTTACCGCCTCGATGCCGCTAGGCAAAGCAGAACCGGAGGCGCAGGGCTGGGGCTTGCCATAGCCAAGGAGATCGTGGAACGTCATGGAGGGAACATTCAGGCTGCAAGCAGTCAGGAGCGGACGATATTTACGATAGAGCTTCCTATAAAATGAGAAAGAAAATCTTCATAAATTCTTAAAAAATTTGCGAAAAAAAACGTAAGAACCGATGATCTTTTTTGTCTATACTGTGAGTAAGAAAAGAGAAGCCCCAAAAGGGTTTTAAAATTAATACACAGAAAGGACAGGAAAGATTATGGAATACAAAATTTATACGGATGTGGACAGCATTCCTTGGGATGGTTATGGAAGAATTGGAAAAGATTTAGATGCGGCTGGGGAGCGAAAGCGGCGTGTGCGCAAGAGTGGCAAAAGAGGGCGCAAGTCGAGGAGAAAGCAAGCGATCCGGCGTAGGAAGATTTGCCTGGGAATTACATTGTTTCTGGTGTTTGGGACATTATTCTATACAAGAGGCGCCGCAAATGTCCTGTTTGAAATGGGACAAGGCAGGGTGTGGCAGTTTTTAAACAGCATTCACGAGGAAGAGTATCCGCAGGAATTGCTGGAGATGGTCGAGAACAATCCAGAAACCTACGATTTCGTGACAGGTTATCCACAAAGAGAGCTTTATCAGGAGAAAGAAATTGATATTTCCGGCATTTGCCAGAAAGGGGAGGCTCCGCTTCTTCTGCAATGGGATCTGCGCTGGGGATATGACAGCTATGGAGACAGCATGATTGGAGTCGCAGGCTGTGGTCCTACTTGCATGACGATGGCATATCTCTGCCTTACTGGGGATGCCAGCATGGATCCTAGGAAGATGGCAAGCTATGCGTCTGAAAAAGGATATCACACAGAAGCGGGCACGAGCTGGAATTTCTTTACGGAGGGCGCTGCGGCGCTTGGGCTTGCAGGCAGCGAAGCGCCTCTGAGCGAGACTGCTATGAAGCAGGTTTTAGATCAGGGAGGCGTTTTAATCAGCAGCATGCGTCCAGGGGATTTTACGACTACGGGACATTTTATCTTAATTCGGGGATATGATCAGAACGGATTTTTTGTAAATGATCCCAACAGCAGGAAAAACAGTGAAAAACAATGGGACTATGAGACCTTAAGCGGTCAGATCAAAGGCTTATGGGAGATTACAATATGAAATATAAAGGAATAATTTTCGATTTTGATTATACATTGGGAGATTCCACAGAAGGAATCGTGACATGTGTCAACACGGCGCTTAGAAGGCTGGGATATGATTTGGCGGACAGAGAGGAGATACGAAAAACCATCGGCCTGGATTTGCAGCAGACCTATCTGGTACTCACTAAAGATGCAAACCAAGAGCAGGCAGAGAAATTTTCCAGTTATTTCCGGGAAAAAGCGGACCAGATTATGACAGAAAATACCAGTTTTTTTCCTGGGGTCCTTGAGCTGCTTCAAAAATGGCACAGGCAGGGAAAGCGCCTTGCGATTGTTACGACAAAGTATCATTACCGGATAGAAGCTATTTTAGAGAAATATCAGGCGTCGGGGCTATTTGACATTATTATAGGAGGGGAGGATGTCAAGCGTCCAAAGCCGGATCCAGAAGGGGTATTGCAGGTGCTTGGCGACTGGCAGTTGCCGAAAGACCAGGCGCTGTATGTGGGAGACAGCCTGGTGGACGCCAGGACGGCGCAGGCGGCAGGGGTGGATTTTGCGGGGGTAACTACGGGAACGACTTACAAAGCCGAACTGCAAGCTTACCCGAATGTCGGGGTGGCGCAGGCGCTTGATGAGTTGGACAGCATGTTATTGTGCAAAATATAGCGAATAAGCCCATGTTATTCGTAAAAACAAGCGTTAAGCCCCAGCATTTTATCTATCTAATCAATTGTGACAATATAGACTGTTGGTGAAAATATACAAAAAATATGGACACTATTAGGTAGATAGTTACATTGACTTTAGTAAAAAAATAATATATCATAAATGAAACGAACAAATTGAAATTAAATTGAATAGAGAGTTAATGTATGCTCATGATGGGTTGAGCGTTTCTACAAACCACCGTAATGGTTGACCATTAATTTCAGGAAAAATTTATATTCTGATCTTTTTGGCAATCCACTACGGTTTTTTATCTTATAAGACTAGGGTGTCAGAAGGTCTGAAATTCCTTTACAGGCCAATTTTTCCAATCTTGCACAACAATATCTGTCAACGATGCGCTGTTGCGCCTCAAGATGTTGTATCACAATCTTGAAAAAATTTGCTTCTCGATAGAAAACGGACACTTTGATATCCTAATTGTTATGTGCAATTTCACTGAAATAGCCGATAATAATTTGTGACAGAAAGAGAATGACAAACACCAAAGATTTGTCAACAGACAAGATAAAATTACCCCGGAAGAAGAGGCATGCCATAGTTGTAAGAACAGTGTGCCACAGCCATCCGCAAAGGGGGATTTTATAGATCAGAATCCAATATATGCCGCAGCAGGCAGGGATTCTCAAAAAACATATCTACAAGGAGGAATAGAAATGAAAAGAAAAATTATGGCAGTGCTTCTCGCTTGCACAATGGTATTCTCATTGGCAGGCTGCGGAGAGAAAGAAGATTCCAAAGGTGAGGGCAAAACGGAAGCTAGTACAGAGGGAGATACGGCGGAGGCTTCTGACATGAAAGTGGCAATGATCACGGACTCCGGAGACATTACGGACCAAAGCTTCAACCAGACTACATACGAAGCATGTAAATCATGGAGCAGCAGCAACAGCGTGACATTTGAGTATTTTAAACCAGAAAGCGATTCTGACGAGGCCCGCAGCGCAAGCGTGGACCAGGCAGCGGCAGCCGGGTATAATGTCATTGTAATGCCAGGATATATGTTTGCAAAAGCCATCGTGGATCAGGCAGAGCTTTATCCTGACGTGAAGTTTATCGGTATCGACGTTTCTGCCGGCGACATCCTGGAAAAGGGCGTGGGCGAAGAGTATGACTATAATCCCGATAATTGGAATGTAGATGAATATTATAATAAAGACAATGTATACTGCTGTACGTATCAGGAAGAGATTTCCGGTTATATGGCAGGCTATGCGGCAGTTAAGATGGGATACAAACATCTTGGCTTCCTGGGCGGCATGGCAGTTCCGGCCGTTACAAAATTTGGTTATGGCTATGTGCAGGGAGCAGACGCAGCGGCAAAAGAGATGGGCATTGAGAACGACGTTCAGGTAGAGTTCGTGTACGGCGGACAGTTCTACGGAGATGCAGATATTACCGCAACCATGGATACCTGGTACAGCAGCAATGGCGTAGAAGTCGTATTTGCTTGCGGAGGCGGTATCTATACATCTGCGGCAGAGGCAGCTAAGAAGGTTGGCGGCAAAGTAATCGGCGTTGACTCCGATCAGTCTGGAATCATCAACGAGTATGGAGATGAAATGACAATTACTTCCGCTATGAAGGGCCTTACTCCTACCGTAATGAATCTGCTTGAGGAAATCAAGGCAGGAAACTGGGCAAACTATGCTGGAAAGATCGACTGTCTTGGAATGGTATCTGAAAATCCGGACGAAAACTATGTGCAGCTTCCGGAAGAGACCACGGTATGGAACGATGGATTCAGCCAGGACGATTATAAGAACCTTGTAAAATCAATCTATAGCGGAGAAGTGGAAATTTCTAACGATATCTCTAAAGAGCCAGAAACGTCAATCAAATTAACAATTTCCCCGAACATCAAATAATAGCTTTGAAAACGGAAGGAGCGGGACAAAAACCCCTCCTTCCATAAGCTTGAGACATCTCAAACACAGAGAGAAAAGGAGAGTGGTATAGTGGCAGATTATGCAATTGAAATGCTCAACATTACGAAGAAATTCCCTGGCATTATCGCAAATGACAATATCACCCTGCAGCTGAAGAAAGGTGAAATCCATGCATTGCTTGGTGAGAATGGCGCGGGGAAATCTACGCTGATGAGCGTGCTTTTCGGATTATACCAGCCAGAGGAGGGGGAAATCCATAAGGATGGTAGAAAAGTGGAGATCAATAATCCCAATGATGCAGACGCATTGGGAATTGGAATGGTACATCAGCACTTCAAATTAGTGGAATGCTTTTCGGTATTAGATAATATCATCCTCGGGGTGGAGACTACAAAGGGCGGGATTTTACAGAAAGATGAAGCAAGGAAGAAAGTACTTGCGCTGTCTCAAAAATATGGATTTCAGGTAGATCCAGACGCCCTGATTGAAGACATCACGGTGGGAATGCAGCAGAGAACAGAGATTTTAAAGATGCTGTACCGGGATAATGAAATTCTTATTTTTGACGAGCCGACGGCAGTTTTAACGCCTCAGGAGATCCAGGAGCTTATGGCGATTATGAAGAATCTTGCCGCAGAGGGCAAGAGCATCCTGTTTATTACACATAAGCTAGCAGAGATCATGCAAGTGGCGGACCGCTGCAGCGTGCTCCGCAAAGGAAAATACATAGGAACGGTAGACATCAAGGACTCTACGCCAGAGAAGCTTTCCGCCATGATGGTAGGGCGTGACGTCAATTTCGTAGTTGAGAAAAAGCCAGTAGAGCCAGGAAAGGTTATCTTGGACGTGCAGAATATGACAGTGGCTTCCAAACGTCATAAGAATAATGCGGTGAACGGTGTTTCCTTGACAGTACGAGAAGGAGAGATTGTCTGCATTGCCGGCATTGACGGAAATGGACAGACGGAGTTTGTGTACGGACTGACTGGATTAGAGCCTTTGAAAGAAGGAAGGATCACCATGAATGGAACAGACATCACAGAGATGCCGATTCGAAAACGTTCTGTGATGGGCATGAGCCACATTCCAGAAGACAGGCATAAGCATGGGCTTGTACTGGATTATTCTCTGGAAAATAATATCGTGCTGCAGCGTTATTTTGAACCTCAGTTTACGAATAAATTTGGATTCCTGAAGAAAAAGGAGATCAGAGAATATGCAAACCGTCTAATTGAGCAGTACGACGTAAGATCAGGACAGGGACCGATCACAAAATCCCGCAGCATGTCAGGCGGAAACCAGCAGAAAGCCATTATTGCCAGGGAAGTAGATAAAAATCCTGAGATTTTGGTTGCAGTCCAGCCTACCAGAGGTCTGGACGTGGGAGCTATCGAATACATTCATAAGCAGCTTGTGGCGCAACGTGACGCAGGAAAAGGCGTGTTGTTGGTGAGCCTGGAACTGGATGAAGTTATGAATGTATCTGATCGGATTCTCGTAATGTACGAAGGAGAAATCGTAGGCGAATTTGATCCCAAGAAAGTTACTGTGGAAGAACTAGGCCTTTACATGGCTGGCTCTAAGAGAAAGGGGGCGGAGGCAAAATGAACAAAAAAAGTTCCAAAGAAAGCATATTGAGAAATGATGGATTCCAGACAATTGTTGCTTCCCTGCTTTGCATACTGCTGGGGCTTTTGGTAGGTTATATCGTTCTTTTGATTATCAACCCCTCCGGTGCTGCAGGGGCGATCAAGTCTATTCTCAAGAACTTTCTATATTATCCAAGCGCAGCGGCGGCAACAAAATATTTCGGGACCACATTGGTCAAGGCTTCAGCTTTGTTAATGTGTTCTCTTTCTGTGCTGTTTGCCTATAAGGTGGGATTGTTTAATATCGGAGCGGCCGGGCAGTATGTAGTAGGAGCGGGCGCATGCCTTTATTGTGCAATCGCATTGCGTATGCCTTGGTTTCTATGTCTTCTGTTTGCTGTGATCGCAGCGGCATTGATTGGAGGAATTTCAGGCGCGCTGAAAGCGTATTTCAATGTAAACGAAGTAATTTCTTGCATTATGTTGAACTGGATTGGGCTGTATTCGGTAAACATGTTGCTGAATAAGGTGAAAGAAGAGACGACGCCTTATACCAAGAATCTTTCTACGACAAACAGCAGCGCGCTGCTGCCGACGCTTGGTCTTGACAAACTGTTTTCCAACAACGAGTTTGTTGGCCTGGGCCTGATTATTTCCGTACTGATGGCGATCGTTGTATGGATTATTCTCGAAAAGACGAAGTTTGGTTTTGAATTAAAGGCTACCGGAATGAATAAACTGGCGGCAAAATACTGTGGAATGCGTGAGAAAACCAACATCATCCTGACTATGATGATCTCAGGCGCACTTGCAGGATTGGGCGCTGCCTGCTTTTATCTGACAGGGGTAGAGCAGTGGATGGTACAGCAAACTAGCGTGCCAAGCATGGGATTTAACGGAATCGCTTCTGCGTTCTTGGGCGGGCTGAATCCAATCGGAGCAATCTTCTCGTCCTACTTTATCCAGCATATTACCAGCGGTGGTTCTTATGTGGATAAGACCATGTATTGCGCGCAGATTTCAGACTTAATTTCTGCATTTATCATTTACCTCTGCGGTTTTGTTCTCTTCTTCAAGCTCTGGCTCAACAGATATCTGGATAAGAGAGAGGAAAAACAAGGAGCTAAAGCTCGGAAAGGGGGCGAAGCGTAATGCTGTTGTTAATTCAATATACATTGATATTTGCTTCCGTTTTACTCCTGGTGGCATTGGGAGGCTGCTTTTCAGAGCACAGCGGCGTCATCAATATCGGCCTGGAGGGAATAATGGTAATGGGTGCGTTAGGCGGTGCGCTGATGATGAAATTTCTCCCAGACGGAACGCCTGCAATTGCGGTAATTTTAATGGTGATTGTGGCGAGCGTGGCTTTGGGAATCCTGTTTTCTTTGTTGTTAGGGGTGGCGGCAATCCAGTTTAAGGCGGATCAGACGCTGGTAGGCACTGCGCTGAACCTGCTGGGAACGGCTGCAGCCGTTGTTATCGTAAGAGCGATCAACATGGCGGAAAATCCAGATAACGTATCGACGACGGTTTCCTATATGAAAGAGAAAGAAGCCTTTCTACTGAAAATTGGAAAATTTGAATTTAACTGGTTCATGCTGATTGCCTTGCTTTTGCTGATTGCGGCTTATGTGGTTTTGTATAAGACACGGTTTGGCTTGAGGCTTTGCGCCTGCGGGGAACATCCGCAAGCAGCAGACTCCGTGGGAATCAATGTTTACAAAATGCGTTATGCAGGCGTAATCATTTCCGGCGCTCTGGGAGGCCTGGGCGGCGTGGTATATATTACGGCAGGCGTAAGCGAGTGGAAATTTGAAAATGGCGTGGCGGGCTTTGGATTTCTTGCACTGGCAGTTATGATTTTCGGACAGTGGAAGCCCGTTAACATAGGGTTGGCAGCATTGCTTTTCGGATTGTTCCGCGCGCTGTCCAACGTTTATACAGGATTTGACTTCCTGATGAAGCTCAATATTCCGGGAACGCTTTACAATATGTTCCCCTATATCATTTCGCTGGTAGTCCTGATCTTTGTCTCTAAGAAATCCAGGGCGCCCAAGGCGGAAGGCATACCATACGACAAGGGGCAGCGGTAAAACGCATAGCCGGCTGTTCCAGCAAGATTAGGAGGAGGATCAAGAGTGAAGAATTATTCAGAAGATGCCAGCAGGCAGTATCATATCCAGGTAGCACAGGGAGAAGTGGGGCGTTATGTAATTCTCCCTGGCGACCCCAAAAGGTGTGAGAAGATTGCTAAATACTTTGACAATCCAGTGTTGATTGCAGATAACCGGGAATACGTTACTTATACTGGTACCCTTGACGGCGTGAAAGTCAGCGTGACTTCTACCGGAATCGGCGGACCTTCTGCTTCTATCGCCATGGAAGAGCTGTACCGCTGTGGTGCCGACACGTTTCTTCGAATCGGAACCTGCGGCGGAATGCAGACGGAGGTAAAGAGCGGAGACGTGGTAGTTGCAACAGGTGCAATCCGCATGGAGGGAACCAGCAGGGAATATGCGCCGATGGAATTTCCGGCAGTTGCAGATCTCAATGTGACTAATGCGCTTGTGGCGGCTGCAAAGGAGAAAGGCGTGACATTTCATGCCGGAGTCGTACAATGCAAGGACGCTTTTTATGGACAGCATGAGCCGGAGACAAAGCCAGTCAGCTATGAACTGATGAACAAATGGGAAGCATGGAAGCGCATGGGCTGCCTTGCTTCTGAGATGGAATCTGCGGCGTTGTTCATCGTTGCCAGTCATTTGAGAGTTCGCGCAGGATCTTGCTTCCTGGTGGTGGCGAACCAGGAAAGGGAGAAGCTTGGCCTGGAGAATCCGGTAGTGCATGACACGGATACGGCAATTCAAGTGGCTGTGGAAGCCATTCGCAACCTGATTCGGCAGGAAGCTTAATAAGCTGGCATTTATTTGTAGGAAGGAGAAAGAAATGGAAGCAAAAGAAATGATGAAGCATTTGGATCACACGCTACTGACACAGGCCGCTACCTGGGAGGAAATCAAACAGATTTGCGACGATGCGATAGAATATGGGACAGCTTCTGTATGTATTCCTCCAAGTTATGTAAAACAGGCAAAGGAATATGTAAAAGACCAGATGGAGGTCTGCACGGTGATTGGATTTCCCAATGGATATTCCACTACGGCCGTGAAAGAATTTGAGACCAAGGACGCTATCGCAGGCGGCGCTTCAGAGATCGACATGGTAATCAATATCGGATGGCTGAAGGATAAGAAGTATGACTTGGTGTTAGAAGAAATCCGTACCTTAAAAGCAGCCTGCAAAGACAAAATTCTCAAAGTCATTATTGAGACTTGTCTTTTGACAGAAGAGGAGAAAGTAAAGATGTGCGAGATCGTGACCGAGGCGGGGGCGGACTACATTAAGACGTCTACTGGCTTTTCCACGGCAGGCGCGACGTTTGCAGATATTGAATTATTTGCAAAGAACATTGGCCCGGATGTTAAAATGAAAGCGGCAGGCGGGATCTCTTCCATAGAAGATGCAGAAAAGTTTCTTTCCCTTGGGGCGGACCGTCTGGGAACCAGCCGGTTGATTAAGCTGGTGAAAGGCCAGTCAGCTTCTGGATATTAAGAGACGCCATATCTTTGGCGGCTGAGGGAGGTTTTTGGATGTTAGATGAAAAAATGACGGCAGAGTTGATTGCCAAGGCGATCGAGCAGCTTGCGTTTTCCTATACGCCTTATTCTAATTTTAAGGTAGGGGCTGCGCTGCTATCGAAAAATGGAACTATATATACGGGCTGCAACATAGAAAATGCAGCATATACTCCTACAAATTGTGCGGAACGGACAGCTTTTTTTAAAGCGGTCAGTGAAGGAGTAAAAGAATTCCAGGCGATCTGCGTCGTCGGCGGGAAGGATGGGGTGCTGACAGAATATGCTCCTCCCTGCGGCGTCTGCAGACAAGTGATGATGGAATTCTGCAACCCAGAGAAGTTCCAGGTGATCCTGGCGGTAAGCCCTGAAAAATATCAGATATTCACGCTTCGGGAAATATTACCCCTGGGATTTGGACCAGATAACTTGTAATTGAAAAAGAATTGGGCGAAAAGCAATGCAAAAGAGAAAGGGGCTGGCATATGTGACGACAGAGCAGTTAAAAAATCTGCCGAAAATAGAGCTCCACTGCCATTTGGACGGATCTCTTAGCATGGAATTCATGAAACAAAAGCTGGGACGAAGCGTTTCTTATCAGGAAATCCAGGTTTCTAAGGATTGTGACAGTCTGGCGGAATATCTGGAGAAATTTGATTTGCCTGGACAGTGCCTGAAGGATGCCGATGGCTTGCGAAAGGCAGGGTATGATTTCCTGAGAAGTGCAAGCTGTGAAAATGTAATTTATACAGAAGTCCGCTTCGCTCCGTTGCTGTCAGTCAGCTCTGGAATGGGGACTGAGCAGGTGATCGCCAGTCTCTTGGAGGGACTGGAAAAAGGAAGGCAGGACTTTGGCGTGGAATATAACGTGATTACCTGCGCCATGCGGCACCACAGCCCAGAGGAGAATCTTGCGATGCTTCAGGCGTCGCAGGAATTTCTAGGGGCGGGCGTGTGTGCGGCAGATTTAGCAGGAGCGGAGGCGTCTTATCCTATGAGCGGGTTCCTAGAGCTTTTTGAGAAGGTAAGGCAGATGGGAATGCCGTTTACAATACATGCGGGCGAATGTGGTAACGCCAAAAATATTGCAGATGCTGTGGAGGCAGGCGCAAGCCGCATCGGTCACGGGATTGCCATGACCGGCAAGCCCAAGCTCCAGCAAATATGCAAAGACCGCCATATTGGAGTGGAGATGTGTCCGGTAAGCAATCTTCAGACGAAAGCAGTAAAGCATGTCGAGGATTATCCGCTGCGTGAATTTTTGGATGCGGGACTTTTGGCATCCATCCATACAGATAACCGGACGGTGAGCGGCACTTCGCTGACAAAAGAATTGGGGTTTGTCCAGGAGGTGTGCAAGATCCATGAAGAAGAAATACGGCTGCTACAAAGAAACGCTGTGGAAACGGCTTTTGCAGATGACGTAGTGAAAGAAAGATTGTGGAAACGGCTTGCGTAAAACGAAACGAAGCCAAAGAAAGAATCTTATAATAATAGAAAGACCAACTATTAAAAGTCAAGTAGATAAATGAAAAAATCAAAAGAAAATTTAATAGAAAAAAGAGTACGACAACAAGACCTGCTGTCAGGCAGGCTGGAAAGGGAAAAGGATTTAAGCCTTTGGAACATAAGGCTGATTATTCTTCACAACAGCATAAATAATGTTGCACATTTTTCTCGCCACAGCACCGATACAGGTTAAATGATGCTTGCCTTCCGCCCTCTTCTTCTGGTAATAGGCACTTAATACAGGGTCTTTAAAGGCGGCGACCAGGGCGGCTTGAAAAATGGCTTTTCGCAGGTATGGTGATCCACGTTTGCTCATTACATTGTGGGCTGCTTCAAATTCGCCCGACTGCGTAACCGTGGCATCAAGCCCGGCAAAGGCCACCAGTTTTCTGGGACTGTCAAATTTAGAAATGTCACCTATTTCACTGATGATGGCAGCGCCCGTGATATTACCGATCCCGGTAATGGTCGTAATGGGGGATTCCAGTTTTTCCATGATGCCAGCGATTTCGGTTTCCGTTTCTTTTACCTGTTTTTCAATAAAGGATATCTGTTCAATCAGCGCTTTGAGCTGAAAAGTAAAGCTGCTTTTGGCGAAAGTAACGCCAAAGGAACAGGATGCGGCAGCCTTTAACTGCGCAGCTTTTGCAGGGCCGACCTGCTTACGGCTGAGTTTTGCCAGCAGTTCTGCAAGGGTCTGCGATGAAACCGACTCAAAATCAATGGGCGAAGAAAACTGGAGAAGGATCTCTTTTGAGGTCTTGCCAAAGATGTCGGAAAAAATGGACTGGTATTCAGGGAAAACCTGATCCAGTACACAGACAACCTTACGCTTCAAGTCACTGATGGATTCCACCAGATAAGTACGAAAACGCGTAAGTGAACGCAGGGAGAATAAATCCTCATCTGCGAGCCTGGTTTCGACAAACTGCCCATAACGGATCAGGTCGGCAATAAGGACAGAATCAATGATATCATTTTTGCGTTTGCGAATTTCAGTGCCCCTGCGCCAGCCGTCGGTCTGAATGGGATTGATGACATGGAGAAGGAACTTCTTTTCAAAAAGAAATGAGTAGACAGAGAGCCAGTAGTGCCCGGTAGCCTCCATGCCGATTTCAAAATCATCAGGACAGGGAGAATAAGAAGCGAGTTTGGAAAAGAGGGCATGTCCGCCGTCCGAGGTATTAGGAAAGGAAAAAGCCTTAAATACCACCTTGCCAGATTCATCCATCATGGAAGCGACATGGTTATTTTTACCGATATCAATACCAACAAAAAACATAAAGCCACCTCAGAAGAAAAATTTTAGATTGGGAGACCACTCAGCTAATAAGCGCCACTACCTTGTGCTAAATACGGAGAGAGGCCATAAGGCAACCAACATCCAACTCATACGCGGAAAGCTTATTAGCGAGAGGGATCAGTCTTTCAAGTACGAGCAGAGGCGCTCAAGGAGGTGACGATCATCCTCTCAATCTAATAAAACGATTATCTCCTATCAGACAGGAGATGTAAAGAAGCAGGTCTGAGGGTTTATAGGTATCCCTTGAACAACCTAAATACATTATACAAGGGAGGTGAGACAGGATGGGAAAATATAATCGGATATTCGTAATCGTCCTTGATTCCTTGGGAATCGGCGCTATGCCGGATTCTGAAAAATTCGGAGACACAGGGGTTGATACTTTTGGACATATTTTAGAGCACATGGGCTCCTTAGAAATTCCTCATCTGAAACGCCTTGGAATGCTGAATCTTCATCCTGCAGGAAACATGGAGGAGGAGAAAGACCCAGAGGGATGTTTCATGCGACTGGGCGAAGCCAGCAATGGCAAGGACACGATGACTGGTCATTGGGAAATGATGGGGATTAAAACGGAAAAGCCATTTCAGACATTTACTGATACAGGATTCCCCCCAGAGCTGATTGCAGAACTGGAAAAACGCTGCGGCAAGCGGGTAATTGGCAATAAGAGTGCAAGCGGCACAGAAATACTGGAGGAGCTTGCAGAGGAGGAAATTCGTACAGGAGCCATGATCGTGTATACTTCGGCAGATTCCGTCCTTCAGATTTGCGGCAATGAAGAAACGTTTGACCTAGAGAACTTGTACCGCTGTTGTGAAATTGCAAGAGAGCTTACGCTGAAAGATGAATGGAGAGTGGGACGGGTCATTGCAAGGCCTTATGTTGGGAAAAAGAAAGGCGAGTTTCAACGGACCAGCAACCGCCATGATTACGCTTTAAAACCTACAGGGCCTACCGTGCTCAACGCATTAAAGGATGCAGGCATGGACGTGATCGGCGTTGGAAAGATAAATGATATTTTCTGTGGCGAAGGCATTACTAAGACCCACCATTCTGACAGCTCTGTGCACGGCATGGAGCAGACCATAAACATTTGCAAAGAAGATTTCCATGGGCTTTGCTTTGTCAACCTGGTAGATTTTGACGCCGTATGGGGGCATCGGAGAAATCCCGAAGGATATGGCAGAGAAATAGAGAAGTTTGATAAAAATCTTGGCGTATTGCTGGAAGAGCTGAGAGAGGATGATCTATTGATTCTCACGGCGGATCATGGCAACGACCCAACCTACACTGGAACGGATCACACTAGGGAATATGTTCCGTTTTTGGCATATGCAAAGGGCATCCATGCTGGAGCGCTTGCACCCGAAGATACGTTTGCCGTAATCGGGGCGACCATTGCAGACAATTTTGGAGTTGCAATGCCAGAGGGCACGATTGGGACGTCCATTTTAGATAAGCTGGTGCAAGGATGAAAGGAAAAGACAAAAGAGAACAGATTGCCAGAATAATCCTGGCATTGGCAGGCATCTTGCTTGTGGGGGTAGGCATAAGCTTTAATGCCGCCGCCTCCTTGGGAAATGATCCGATTGGGATTGTGTATGACGGAATCAGAAATGCGGCGGGACTTTCTGCGCATCAGCTGGGAATGGCTTCTAATATTACCAACATTGTATTGCTGGTGATCGTATTTTTCGCGGGCAGGCGTTATGTCAATATCGGAACGCTGATATACCTGGCGCCCTATGGCGTCGTGGTAAGCCTTGGAAGCTGGCTCTATCCTTTGATTTTCCGCTCGCAAACGCTTGTTACCCAAATTTGCGGCGCAACCATTGGATGCATGCTGTTATATACGGGAGTGGCGATGTTTATTGTGGCGGATATCGGACTGGATCCATTTACTGGCTTTGTGATGGTGATTCAAGATGCTGTGAAGAAAGAATATCGGTATGTAAAAATTGCGTTTGATGTTTGCTGCGTTGCTTTAGGATTCTTGCTGGGGGGAAAATTAGGAGTTATTACAATTATTACCGCCTTGGTGGCGGGACCATTGATCCAGTTTTTAGCTGGGATCATAAAAAAATTGATAGGAAGGAGATTAGAATTACAATGAACCAGATTTATGAGAAGACAATCAAATGTGCCGAGATTGTAAAGTCTAAAGTGGACTTTAAACCAGAAGTGGCGCTGGTTCTCGGCTCTGGATTGGGAGAGTATGCAAAAAACATGGATGTGAAAGCGGAGCTGCCCTATTCTGAGATTGAGGGATTTCCAGTGTCAACGGTGGCAGGTCATGACGGACGTTTCCTGTTTGGCTATGTGGAAGGCGTGCCGACCGTCTTGATGAAAGGAAGAGTTCATTATTACGAAGGGTACGAGATGACGGACGTGGTGATGCCAACCAGGATTATGGGGTTGATGGGCGCCAAAAAGCTGATTTTGACGAATGCGGCTGGCGGCGTAAACCTTTCTTATAAGCCCGGAGATCTGATGATGATCACAGATCATATTTCCGCTTTTGTGAAAAGCCCCTTGATTGGCCCCAATTTGGAAGAGTTGGGAACCAGGTTTCCAGATATGAGCAATGTCTATGATGCAGAGCTTTGTGACAAGATTCGTAAAGCGGCGAAAGAGCTTGAGGTTCATATTCAGGAAGGCGTCTATGTCCAGTGCAGCGGTCCTAATTATGAGACGCCTGCAGAAATCAGGATGTACCGTACGCTTGGGGCGGACGCCGTGGGAATGAGCACTGTGTGCGAGGCAATGGCTGCCGCACATATGGGAATCAAAGTCTGTGGTATTTCCTGTATTACCAATATGGCTGCTGGAATCTTAGACCAGCCTCTGGACCACAAGGAAGTGCAGGAGGTTGCAGACAAGGTGAAAGATACCTTTGAAAAATTGATCACGCAAATTATAAAAACCGTTTGAAAGACAAGGTAAGCTTATTAGGAAATGACAATCCTCAGGCTATGATTATCGGGTGCTTTTGGAAGGGTTGTCTATTATTTTACCTTTTTTTATACGTATTCACTAATTTTTAGTAGTTTTTACTGTTTTTATGATCCGCTGCGGGAGCGGCGGCAAAAGATGAAAGGAGAATTTGAATGGAAAAGAAAAAGCAAAGAAAACGGCTCTATGCCTTGCTGATGGCGTTTTTTGTGTTTGTGACGACGGTTGCTGGCAATGGCACGAGCCTGTACCTCAATGCTGAAAATCTTCCCGAAGACAGTGTGTCTGCGCAAGAAGATGAAAGTTTGGATACAGCTACGCTTGTTACGTCCACAGACGGTCTCAAAAAGGCTGCCGCTGATGGCAAGAAGATTGTTTTGTATAGTCCAAAGGCGCAGCAAGCCCTTACGGCAAAAACAAGTGCTAACGGCAAAGGCCTCGCCGGCACGGAAGTTTCCCCGACAGATGGAAAAGTTATGGTTCCTGATGACGCCGTAAGGATGAATGTGGAGGTGAAAGCGGCAGAAGGAGAGAAGCCAGAAGCTTATAGTTTCAGCTATCCCAGCGGTGAAAAAACCTTATTCCTTACCTCGGGTCCGACAGGCTCCACCCTGACTTTTGAGGAAGCAGCCAGCGATTATAGCTTGTGGAATCTTGCAGAGGTAGAGAACAAGGAAGGAACTTATTTTATTGACAATGCAAACGCAATATATCATGACGACAAAAATAATGTAGATAAAATTCAGTCTCTGGAATATTACAATGGCTTTACGACGTATAGCAAAGGCACGACTGATATTTATCAGTTCCAGTTTTATGTGGTGGAAGAAGCTACAGTTGGATATGTAATTTATAACAAGGAATATAAGAAAGCGCTTTCTTCTAATTCCAGTTCCAATGCAAACTTTTTGGCAGGCGTTGACTTAGAGGAAAGTTTTGCAACCGTGAAAGACACGGAAGTGTGGAAAATTAATGAAACAGGCACAGATGGAGAGGTAAACATTGTCACATATAAAGATGGCAGAAAACTGTCTATGAAAGCGGAAAAGAGTGACACGCTTTTGGATCAGGTAAATGATATATGGACGATGCAGGAGCAGGAAGACGGCTCTTACTATATTGTAAATGTGGCAAGAAAAGCTGGCGGCGGTAATAATCACACCTTAGAGTGGTATGCCAAGAATAATTATTTCAGCTCCTACAATCCAGAAGCCAGCCAGCAGAACGTTAATGATTATAGAATGACGCTGATTCCGGTAACAAGAAGCCAGATAGAAGCTGCCGGACCCGAAGAGCCAGAACCAGAAGACACTATCGTGAGTACCAAGAATTATGTCATCTATAATCCAGAACATAAAGTAGCTCTTTCTTCTGTATACAGCGGTTTCTATAATAAGAGCGTGCCGATGGAGAGTACGTTCACGACCGTAGTGGAAACTGAGGTATGGAAGGTAAATACCCATCAATCTGGCAATGTAACTATCAGCGCTTACACAGGAAAAGGCAATCTTGCCATGGGCGATAGTTTTGCCAGCACGCCTCTTGATGAAAAGAATGATAAGTGGAAACTGATTGCGCAAGAAGACGGTTCCTACTACATTGAGAACGTGGTAAGAGCGGGTTACACACTGCAGTATCAGGCAGATAAGGGAACATACAGTGGTTTTAATAAAATTGAGGCAGGCAAGGAAGGAGACTTTAAGATGCAGCTTCTTGAAGTTCAGGAAAGCCAGATCGAGAAGCTTCCCGAAGAGCCGCCCCGAGAGCCAGTGATGGAGGATGGAGATTACTTCATTTACAGCCAGAAAGCAGAAGGCGTAATGCGTTATATCCTTACAGGCGGAGCCGCAAGCCAAGTTCCTGCTGTCCCAACTGAGGACGGAAAAGCAGATTTTGGCGATGGCGACGGCACCGGCGCAGCCGTATTCCATTTTGAATGGCAGAGCGAGAGCCAGACATACCTGATCAAATGCGGGACAGAATATCTAAGCTTGGATACAAGCAATAATGCAAGATTGCTGTATCGTTCCGAAAAGGCAATGAATACGAAGACCAACGGAAGCTATTGGATCATTCAGAGGAATGAGGAGCTGAATGGATATACTATCATGAACGACACTGCAAAATCTAGCGGCGCAGATGTATATCTGGAGTACTATCCAAGCAGCGGTTTCTGTGCATATACGATCAAAGACAGCGTGACCGACATCTATATCTTTGATTTTCTCGACGCCACCGGCGTAGCAAACGATGGCGGACATGTGGGAACAAAGCCTGATCTGGTTGCACTGCCAGAAGTAGGAAAAACGTATGCCATTTATAATGAAAGCGGGGCAAGCATTATTGGCGGGCAGGCAGACGCCATAGACGGTTCTGCAGCAACGCTTGCAGCTGCCATCACCACAAAGAAAGAGGATGGAACGCTGTCTCTTGGAAATGGCGGACTGATCTTTACGCTTGAAAAAGAGGGCGATTATTATCTTTTGGAGAACAAGGGCAAATACCTGGCAACCAACACCAAAGAAGAATTGCTTCTTTTGACGAAAGAAGAATGTGCGGCTGCAGAGCTGGAGACTGATTATAAATGGGAACTGGCTGCGACGGAAGACGGGCTTGGCATCACGATCAAGAGCGCTACCATCCGCTATAATGGCAACGCTCCCATCTTTGTAGAATATTTCTCTGGAGGATTTTCCGGTTACAGCTTTAAGGCTGGACAGCCAGAAATCTTTACGTTCCAGTTTGTCGAGTGTAACGATGAGTATGGACTTGGTTACGTGGTTAATCCCAAAGTTGTATTTAACTCTTTGGCAGAGGCTAACCAGGATGTGGATTTTGATGCAACCTTTACGCTGGACGATATGGGAACACCTTCTGAACTGAAAGCAGAAGTTACGTTTGAAGACAATACAAAGAAGACATATACGCCGTCCATGGATGAACCAAAAGAACAGGGCGAAGTAGTGAAAACCGGAAAAGTAACCGTTCCGAAAGCTGACTTGGTGGGACATACGGAAATGACTGTCGTTATCTCTGTAACCAGTGAGTTGGAAGGGAATGAAATTTCTTACAGCGGAACAAGAAAAGTCGCTATTCACGACGAGCCGTTGATTCTTTCCGTTTCCCCGGCGCCAAACAGCAGTACAGGCACGCAGAAACGTCCGACAATTAGCGTTGTTTATGCAAACATCGGCGATAATGCCGAGGCAAAACTGGCGTTTAACGGCAAGGAAGGGCTGGCAATGGTACATGATGCCGCTTCCAAATCTTACAATTATACGCCAGATACTGCCCTGGTCGACAATAAATATACTGCAGAAATTACGATCACCAGGCAGGATGGAAAGAAAGTCTCAAGAAGCTGGTCTTTCTATATCGGGGAAGCTGGCTACAAAGTGAAATTTGGTCAAATCCATTCTCATACGGCAGAATATTCCGACGGTTCTGGTACTTTGGAAAATGCTTATGAACATGCAAAAAACAATGCAGATGACATGGATTACTTGATTGTGACAGATCACTCCAATTATTTTGATACCACAGGCTCTGCAACCAAGGACAGCATTTATGATGACGCAGCGTCCTCGATTAACAAAGGTACTGGAGAGTATCCGGGGGCAGATGCATCGAAAAATCTCAACTTGTGGCAGGAGGCAAAGGCTACGGCAGCTTACTACGACAAGCAGAGTGCAGATTTCGTGGCAGGCTTTGGATATGAAATGACTTGGTCTGGCGGTCCTGGTCATATCAATGTATTTAACTCCAAGGGCATTGTATCCAGAAACAATGCAGAATTGAATAACAAGAAAGATAATTCTGGAATGTTAGCATTCTATGACTTGGTTGTGGATGCAGACAACAAGAAAGCTACATCTACTGGAAATGGAAATATCAGCGCGCAGTTTAACCATCCTGGCACGACATTCGGCTTCTTTGACAGCTTTACAGGACTGACGCCGGAACGTGACAAGGTGATGACTCTGATCGAGGTAGGAAACGGCGACGGCGCAGTTGGTGGAACCGGTTACTTCCCAAGCTATGAATATTATGACATGTGTCTGTCTTTAGGCTGGCATGTAGCGCCCACCAACGGACAGGATAACCATAAAGGGGCATGGGGAAGCATCAGCCCGACAAGAACGGTTGCCCTCACAGAGAACTTTAGCGAGGACGGCGTATATGAAGCTATGAATCAGAGACGGGTTTATTCTACTGAAGATCAGAATTTGACGATGATTTATACGCTGGATGATTATCAGCAGGGAAGCATTATAGAAAATTATGACAAAGATACCGTGACTCTGAATGTCAGCCTCAGTGATGAAGATCAGGAAGCATTGGGCAAGGTCTATGTAGTCGGCGAAGGCGGAAAGATTCTCAATGAGAAAAATCCAGAAGAAGTCAGCGGCAACACGGCGGACCTCACTATCACCCTGGACAATACGAGCCCGTATTATTACATTAAAGTAGTTCAGGCAGACGGCGACATTGCGGTGTCCGCACCAATCTGGGTAGCAGACGTAAGCGCAAATAAGGTAAAAGTCAAAGCGGCAGTGACGGATGTCGTTAATGAAGACGGCAGCAGCCCGGTTGAAAACAAAGAAACTTCGATTAAGAGCACGCTTACCAACGGAGAGAGTCAGTCTGTCAATTTGATCAGCTATTCCGTTGCCGTGGACGGCGAGACGGTAAAAGACGAGACTTTAAACGAAGCGTTGGCAGCAGGTGCCGAGAAAGAGATAGCCTGCCCATGGACGCCGGCGAAGTATGGCGCTCATAAAGTTACCATAAACTATGTAGTGAAGGTAAATGGCGAACAACATAATATTACAGCCAGCAAAAACATTCATGTGCAGGGCACAAATTACAATACTGTGTCTGCAATCAGCGAGACAAAAACAGCACAGGAAGGAGAAGAGTTCACCGTAGAAGGCATTATTACGGCAAACACTTCCGGCTTTGACCAGAACACCGCATTCTTTGACTGTACTTATGTGCAGGATGCTACAGGCGGAATCAACATTTTCCCGCTTTCTGGCAATTACAAGATTGGACAGAAAGTACGCGTGCATGGCGGAATCACCTATTACTGCGGCGAGATTGAGCTGAACCTTTCTGAAGATTACGGCGGATTTGTGGAGATACTGGATGAAAATCCAAATCCTGTGGACCCGACAAAAGTAAGCAGCAAAGATGCGATGGCGGATAGCAATGTGGGACTGCTGATGGAAGTGTCTGGCACGGTAAGCAGAGTGCATGAGACGTCTGGCGTGATTGACCGGATTTATGTGAAAGATGCTGCCGGGGATGAAGCATGTGTATACATCAATGGCTACATCTGGAATTCCAAGACGCAGAACTATGACTTTGGCAGTGATGGAACAACCGTCAAGGAAGGCGACAAGGTAACGGCTGTCGGCATTGGCTCTATCGACGTAGACGAACTGGGTGAAGCAGAATTCTTGCACCGCCTCCGTGTACGTGACAGGGCGGAAATCAATGTTTTGCCATCTTCCGAGGAGGTAAAAGTTGAAGCGGCGGTTACGGATGTCGTTAATGAAGACGGCAGCAGCCCAGTTGAAAACAAAGAAACCTTGATTAAGAGCACGATTACAAACAAAGGGGAACAGTCTGTCAATTTGATCAGTTATTCCGTTTCTGTGGATGGCGAGACAGTAAAAGATGAGACAGTAAATGAATCGTTGGCAGCAGGCGCTGAGAAAGAGATAGCTTGCCCGTGGACGCCAGCGAAGCCTGGAGATCATAAGGTTGCTATAAACTACGTGGTAGAGGCAAATGGCGAACAACATAATGTTGCAGCCGACAAAGACATTTATGTGCAGGCCGCAAATAACGATGCCATATCTGCGATCAGCGAGACAAAAACAGCGCAACAGGGAGAAGAATTTACCATAGAGGGCATTATTACGGCGAATACTTCCGGTCATGACCAGAACACGGCATTCTTAGATTGTACTTATGTGCAGGATGCTACAGGCGGAATCAACATCTTCCCGCTTTCCGGCGATTACAAGGTAGGACAAAAGGTACGTGTGCATGGCGGAATCACCTCTTACTGTGGCGAGGTTAAGCTTAATCTTTCAGAGGATTACGGCGGATTTGTAGAGATACTGGATGAAAATCCAAATCCTGTTGAACCGGCAAAAGTAAGCAATAAAGATGCGATGGCAGATAGCAATGTGGGTCTGTTGATGGAAGTATCTGGAACGGTAAGCAGAGTGCATGAGACGTCTGGCGTGATTGACCGGATTTATGTGAAAGATGCTGCCGGGGATGAAGCATGTGTATACATCAATGGCTACATCTGGAATTCCAAGACGCAGAACTATCACTTTGGCAGCGCTGGAACATCTGTCAAGGCAGGTGACAAGGTTACGGCTGTCGGCATTGGCTCCATTGACGTAGACGAACTGGGTGAAGTAGAATTCTTGCACCGCCTCCGTGTACGTGACAGGGCGGAAATTGATGTTTTGCCGTCTTCCGTAGAGGCAACGGATGTGAAACTTAATAAGAGCACGCTTTCTGTATATGTCGGAAAGACGTCACAGCTTAGCGCAACCATATTGCCTTCTGATGCGACTGATAAGAATGTCACCTGGACCACTTCAGATAAGAGTGTGGCAACTGTAACCAGCTCTGGCTTGGTGAAAGGTGTAAAAGCAGGGAAAGCAACCATTAAGGCGACGACGTCAAATGGAAAATCTGCGGCTTGCGTGGTAACGGTCAAAAAGCATACGGTAACCTTAAAGAGCAAGACGGCGACCATTTGCAAAGGCAAAACAGTAAGCATTAAGATTAAGAGCAAGTCTCTGAGTACGGATAAGGTGAAATCCTATAAGAGCGATAAGACAAAGATAGCCACTGTAAGTAGCAAGGGAGTGGTAAAGGGAAAGAAAGCTGGAAAGGCGAAGATTACCGTAACCATGAAGAGCGGTGCAAAGGCAACCTTTACTGTGACTGTTAAGAATCCTTCTGTGACATTGAAGAAGAAGTCAGCTACGGTTAAAGTGGGTAAGACGGCTAAGATTCAGATTAAGAAGAAATTCCCATCAAGCGATAAGGTGAAATCTTATAAGAGCAACAAGCCGAAGATAGCTACCGTAAGCAACAAGGGAGTGGTAAAAGGAAAGAAAGCCGGAAAGGCAAATATCACTGTGACCATGAAGAGCGGTGCAAAGGCAACCTTTAAGGTAACAGTAAAGAAAAAATAAAAATTAAAAGCCTGTAACGGGAGCTGCTGCAAAGGCAGACGAATTGTCTGCCCAAGCGGCAGCTTTGTTCTTATAGGAAATTTTAGTTGAAATAACCGAATAAAAATAAAAAATGGCAAAAGGATACCGCAAAATCGTCTGTTCTGAGGATTTTGCGGTATCCTTTTGCTATGTATCTGTCATATTAATTTTTATGTGTATAGAAGAATGTGCCGATCCATACCGTCAGCGGCACAGAAACAATGACGCCGATGCTGCTGGCAATGCCATGCACGACTTCCGTGGCTACAAGGGTGGAACTGAGCAGCTCGTAGACTGGGACTCCTAAACTGTAGATATAAAGCACCATCAGAAAGCTGCTGCCCACAAATGCGAGAATCAGGGTGTTTGTCATCGTTCCGATCATGTCACGTCCGATATTCATGCCAGATCTCCATAAATCTTTCCTTGTGAGGCTGGAATTGACAGATGTCAGCTCCTGCATAGAGGAAGAGATGCTCATGGCGACGTCCATGACTGCGCCCAGGGTAGAAATTATCATGCCCCCGATCAAAAGGCCGCTGAGCTGAATAGGCGTGCCTTTTTGCTTTAATTGCAACAATGCGTCTACATATTCTCCCATGCGCATGCCGTCGACTTTGACGAGCCATTGGGCAAGAAGTCCGAAAAGCACTGCTAGGGCAAGTCCAGCGAAAGTGCCTAGCATGGCGCAAGCTGATTTCTTTGTTACGCCTGCGATAAAAATAAAGCTTACCACTGCGACATACACACAGACAAAGAATGTCGTGATCAGAGTGGGGAACCCTTTCATTAACAAAGGAATTAAGACGAAAATCAGGCACAGCACGGTAAAAGCAAGGCCGAGCAGAGACTGTAGCCCTTTTTTTCGTCCGATGATCACAGTGATAGCGACAAAGCCTGCAAGAATCAACATAATATGAAAGGTACGGTTAAATTCATAAACCGTTATGCTGTTTACTTCCTGGTCAGTGGTAAAGATAGACACTACTACGGGATCTCCTTCGGAAAGACGGGTGCCGTAAAGAGCGCCTAGATAACTTATCGCCGACATGGTCATGCCTTTATATTGTCCTGAGTTGATCTTTACCATCAGGGATTGATTTCCGGTATATTTCCCTTCGAATATTTCACTTGGCTCGGTAGTGTCTTCTGTGACTGACAGCACGGTGGCAAGTTCATATTCTGAGTACGAAGAGTGGCCTTCCGTGGCTGAAATATCTTCCTTTCCAGACTGCGCATAAAAGTAAAAGCAGAAAAACAGGACGGCGCAGAGGAACAAGGCAAGGAAATTCCAACGATTGTTTTTGACCCAGCGGATCAATGGATTCCCACGTTTAGAGGGATTGTCTTTCTTCATTTGCTTTGGCGTGTTACTCATGTTCTCTCCTGTTCTTTACTGCGGCTTCCACAAATCCTTTAAACAGGGGATGCGGCCGGTTGGGCCTGGACTTTAGTTCCGGGTGAGCCTGGGTAGCGACAAACCATGGATGATCAGAAATCTCTATCATTTCCACGATCCTGCCGTCCGGCGAAAGACCGCAAAGGCTCATGCCGTGTTCCGTAAGAACAGAGCGGTAATCATTGTTGACCTCATAGCGGTGACGGTGTCTTTCGTGTATCGTTTCTTCTCCGTAGACTCGAAATGCTTTGGAAGCCTTGTCCAAGATGCAAGGATAAGAACCAAGGCGCAGCGTTCCGCCGATGTCTTCCACGTCGTTTTGATCTGGCATCAATGCGATCACTGGATGGGTGGTGTTGGGATCTAGCTCAATGCTGTGAGCGTCATGAAAACCGCAGGCATGGCGGGCATGTTCAATGATCGCTACCTGCATCCCAAGACAGAGTCCAAGGTAGGGAATTTTACGTTCGCGGGCAAATCGGGCTGCGGTAATCATGCCCTCTACCCCCCGGTCGCCAAACCCGCCTGGAACGAGGATTCCCTGCATGTTTCCAAGAATTTCTTCTACATTATCTTCATGGAGCAATTCGGAATTCACCCATTTGATATTTACGGTGGCACGTTCTGCAATTCCTCCATGTTTTAAAGCTTCCACAACAGAAATATAAGCATCGTGCAGCGCCGTATATTTTCCCACTAGCGCTATATCTACTTCTTTATCTGGATGACGCAGGGCGTCTACCATGTCAATCCAGTCTGTGAGATCGGGCTGGGGGCATTCTAAATGAAGGCGTTCGCAGGCTACCTGGGCAAGATTTTCTTTTTCCATGGCAAGCGGCGCCTCATAGAGATATTCCACGTCTAGATTCTGCAAAACCCGGCTGGAGGGAACATTACAAAATAAGGCAATTTTGTCTTTGATTCCCTGGTCTAAAGGATGTTCAGAACGGCAAACAATAATATCGGGCTGAATACCCATGCCCTGCAGCTCTTTTACGCTTGCCTGTGTGGGCTTTGTCTTCATTTCGCCAGAGGCGCTAATGTAGGGAATCAGGGTTACATGGATCAGGATGGCGTTCTCATGTCCGATTTCATGCTGAAATTGACGGATGGATTCCAAAAACGGCTGGCTTTCCATATCTCCGACCGTCCCGCCTACTTCGATAATGGCAATGTGCGTGTCTTTCGTGGTAAAATTCCGGTAAAAACGGCTTTTGATCTCGTTGGTAATATGAGGAATTACCTGAACTGTCCCGCCTCCGTAATCGCCCCGGCGTTCTTTTTGCAACACGGACCAATATACTTTTCCAGTGGTGACATTGGAATTTTTTCCTAAATTTTCATCAATAAAGCGTTCATAATGTCCAAGATCCAGATCTGTTTCAGCGCCGTCGTCGGTGACGAAGACCTCTCCATGCTGAATAGGATTCATGGTTCCTGGATCGATATTGATATAGGGATCAAATTTCTGCATGGTAACTTTGTAGCCGCGCGCTTTCAGCAGGCGTCCTAGGGAAGCTGCTGTAATTCCCTTTCCCAGGCCAGATACGACGCCGCCAGTGACAAAGACGTATTTTACGGACATAGTAGCCCTCCTTATACTTTTCTTTCTTATTTTATGTAGCGTTCTCGATAACTAGTATATTATACAACCTAAGTGAAAAGAAATCCAGGACTTTTACAGAAAAGTTTATAAAAACTTTAGAAATATTGTAGAAAAGTTTAGAAAGAAATAGGTTGCTTTTCGAAGGAATTGCACATATAATAAAAAGGAGCTTGTTTGCGATATTCAGGAGGAAATAGATGGAGAACAAAGGAAACAATAACAATCATGGAAATGGCGGTAATAACAATAATAACGGCGGAAATAACCGGAATGGCATGACGGTTATGATTTTTATACTTGCCGCGCTTCTGGTTCTGTTTTTAACAAGCTTGTTGAACAGTTGTGCCAGGGACGCTACCAATAAGGAGATTTCGTATTCGGAATTTGTCAGCTTGGTAGAAAATGACAAGGTGGAGGAGGTAACATTTACTTCCAACAAAATTAAAATCAAACCCAAGACCGAGAATAAATTATACCGTATCACATATTACACGGCGCAGCTAAATGACGAGGCATTGCTGCCGCTGCTAAGAGAGCATGGAGTTAAGTTCAGCGGCACGGTGGAGGACATGTCCTCGGTCATCCTTTGGAACATGGTCAGCTATATCCTGCCCCTTGTGCTGGTATGGGTGCTGTTGTATTTTCTAATTTTCCGTAAAATGGGAGGAGGCGGCGTCATGGGCGTTGGCAAATCCACTGCAAAGGTTTATGTGGAGAAGTCCACAGGCGTGACCTTTAAGGATGTTGCCGGTCAGAACGAGGCGAAAGACTCTCTGCAGGAGGTTGTCGATTTTCTGCATAACCCAAAGAAATATACGGAAATAGGCGCAAAATTGCCCAAAGGGGCTTTGCTTGTGGGACCTCCTGGAACTGGAAAGACGTTGCTTGCAAAAGCAGTGGCAGGAGAGGCGAACGTGCCATTTTTCTCTCTGGCAGGATCTGATTTTGTAGAAATGTTTGTGGGCGTGGGAGCCTCCCGTGTCCGGGATTTGTTTAAGGAAGCACAGAAGCAGGCTCCATGCATTATTTTTATTGATGAGATTGATGCGATTGGAAAAAGTCGTGATACCAGATACGGCGGCAATGACGAGCGGGAACAGACACTGAATCAGCTTTTGGCGGAGATGGACGGATTTGACACTTCCAAGGGGCTTCTGATTCTTGCTGCTACCAACCGCCCGGAAGTATTGGACAAGGCGCTGCTGCGTCCAGGACGGTTTGACCGCAGGATCATTGTAGATAAGCCAGATCTCAAAGGACGTGTGGAGACGCTGAAAGTACATGCTAAAAACGTGCTGATGGATGAGACTGTAGATTTAGATGCAATTGCTCTTGCCACTTCTGGAGCTGTGGGGTCCGATCTTGCTAATATGATCAATGAAGCGGCGATCAACGCAGTAAAGGATGGAAGAAAATATGTAAATCAGGGTGATCTCTTTGAGTCTGTAGAAGTGGTAATTGCAGGTAAAGAGAAGAAAGACCGCATTATGGGACCCAAAGAGAAAGAGATGGTTGCGTACCACGAAGTCGGACATGCACTGGTAACGGCGTTGCAAAAAGATACAGAGCCAGTACAGAAGATTACGATCGTGCCAAGAACGATGGGAGCTTTGGGCTATACGATGCAGGTGCCAGAAGAAGAAAAATTCCTGATGACCAAGAACGAGCTGTCTGCCCGGCTTGTCACTTATATGGGCGGACGTGCGGCAGAAGAAATTGTGTTTGACTCTGTGACCACCGGGGCGTCTAATGATATTGAGCAGGCCACAAAGATTGCCCGTGCAATGGTGACCCAGTATGGAATGTCGTCCAGATTCGGACTGATGGGGCTGGTGACGATCGAAAATCAATATCTTGATGGCAGAGCGAGCCTCAATTGCGGAGAAGATACGGCAGCTCAGATTGATCAGGAAGTTATGCGGATTCTCAAGGAAAGCTACGACGAGGCAGTGCGCCTCCTTCAGGAAAACAGGGGTATCTTGGATGAGATTTCGCAGCATTTGTATGAAAATGAAACGATTACTGGAAAGGAATTTATGGATATTTTCCGTCGCTTAAAGAAGATTCAAGAATCAGAAAAGGAGTCAGAGGCTGGCGGGGAAAACGATCTTGAAGAAGCTTTGAAAGTTCGTTTTTCTGAGAAGCCGGCGCAGCCAAAGTATCTGCAGCGGCAGCAAGAAGCGCTTGCGGAACATATGCCCAGCGAAGAGGAGTCATTTGAAGTAAATACCTTAGAAGAGCCTTTTGATCTGAGATTGGACAAGGAAGAAGCAAAGGAAGAACCATTCGAGGTAAATACCTTGGAAGAGGATCCGCCAAAGGAGCAGCAACCTTGCAAAGTTTCAGAAATGGCTGAGGAGGATATTGAGGTAAATACCCTGGATATGCCGCTCGTCAGAGAAGAGATTCTGGAGGTAAATACCTTAGATATGCCGCTCGCCAGGGAAGGGGTTTTGGAGGTAAATGCCTTGGAAGAATTGGTTGCCAAGGGTGAACCGATTGAGCCGCACATTCAGAAAGCGCCAGAGAAAGAACGCGTAAAGGTTCATAATCTCAAAGCTCCTGTAACGGAAGAATCCCCGATTCAAGCGAATACCTTGGAAGAGTTGATCCAGGAAGCAAAATCTTCTAAATCAAATTTGGCAAAAGAGCCAGAACCAGTAGAAGATGCTTGGGAACGGGCGAAAAAATTAATCTCCATGCAGATAGAGAAAGACGGCAATAAGAAGCAGGAAGCAGATAGCTCCCAAGCTCTATTGGCAGATCAGGCGAAAGAGAGGGAAGCTGGAATTACGCTTCAGGCAGAGGCTTATATGGATAAGGTTTCCCAACAGAAGCCACAAGTAACGCATAGCGCTGTAGTTCAGAAAAAAACGATCGAAGTTATGGCGCAAGCGGGAGCAACCAAGAAGCCTGAGCCATTGTTGGAACAGGAACATAATTCTGCTCCAGAGGATGGGGAAGATTATCTGGATCAATTGTTGAAGGGAATGAAATGAAGAAATCATGTTTGATATTCAGGAAGAGTTAAAGAAGCTTCCCCAGCAGCCTGGGGTGTATATTATGCATGATGCAAAGGATGCCATTATTTATATTGGAAAAGCGGTCAGTCTTCGAAACCGTGTGCGCCAGTATTTCCGTCCCAGTCATAATGAGGGTCTGAAAAAAGAGCAGATGGTAAAGCAGATTGAAAGATTTGAGTATATCATTACGGATTCTGAGCTGGAAGCGCTAATTTTGGAGTGTAACTTAATCAAAGAGTACAGACCAAAATACAATACGATGTTGCGGGATGATAAGACATACCCTTATATTAGAGTGACCCTGGGAGAAGCCTTTCCCAGAGTCCTCTTTTCACGTCAGATGAAAAAAGACAAATCCCGGTATTTTGGTCCCTATACGAGCGCTGGGGCAGTAAAAGATACCATAGAGCTGATCGATAAGCTCTATTGCCTGCGCACTTGCAGCCGCAGCTTGCCCCGCGACGCAGGGAAAGACCGTCCCTGCCTGAATTACCATATTCATCAGTGCATGGCTCCATGCCAGGGAGTCGTAAGCCAAGAGGAGTATCGCAAGAATGTTGACCGCGCCATCGAATTTTTAAACGGCAATTTTCAGCCAGTCGTCAAAGAGCTGGAGGAACAAATGCAGGCGGCTTCGGAAGATATGAATTTTGAAAAAGCAATTGAATACCGAGAGCTGCTAAAGGCAGTTAAGCAGATTGCTCAGAAACAGAAGATCACCAATTCGGACGGAGAGGATAAAGACATTATCGCCATGGCTTCGGATGGGGAGGACGCCGTGGTACAGGTATTTTTCATTCGGGATGGAAAGCTGATCGGGCGGGATCATTTTCATATAAATATAGGAAGCGAGGACACCAGGTCTCAGATCCTTGCCACATTTTTAAAACAGTTTTATGCTGGAACCCCTTTCATACCAAGAGAGCTGATGATTCAGGAGGATATAGAAGAGTCCCAGGTCATTGCAGAATGGCTTACAAAAAAGCGGGGACAGAAAGTTTACATCCGGGCGCCCAAAAAAGGATCCAAGGAAAAGCTGGTAGAGCTTGCTGCACAGAATGCCAGCATGGTGCTGTCTCAAGACAAGGAAAAAATCAAGCGCGAAGAGGGCAGGACCATAGGGGCGCTGAAAGAAATTGGGAAACTTCTTGACTTGGAGGATGTGAGGCGGGTAGAAGCGTATGATATCTCCAATACTAGCGGGTTTGAATCGGTCGGCTCGATGATTGTATATGAAAAGGGAAAGCCGAAGCGCAGTGACTACCGGAAATTTAAGCTTCGTACCGTAACGGGGCCAGATGATTATGCATCAATGTATGAAGTGCTGACCCGGAGATTTACGCATGGAATGAAAGAACGGCAAGAATTGGAAGACCGCGAAATGGATAACGAGTATGGAAGCTTTACCCGTTTTCCAGATTTGATTATGATGGACGGAGGCAAAGGACAGGTCAACGTTGCTCTGAAAGTGTTAGAAGAACTAGGGCTTCATATTCCAGTATGCGGCATGGTCAAGGACGATAATCATAGGACACGCGGACTGTATTTTCATAATCAGGAGATTCCCATTGACCGTCACAGCGAGGGGTTTAAGCTGATTACCAGAATACAGGATGAAGCTCACCGGTTTGCGATTGAATTTCATCGTTCTCTCAGGGGCAAGGAACAGGTACACTCTGTCTTGGATGATATTCCTGGCATTGGAGCAGTCAGACGCAAGGCTTTGATGAAGCGCTTCTTGTCTTTGGACGCCATTCGTCAAGCGGATGTCAAGACCTTGGCAGCGCTGCCTTCGATGACGGAACGTGCTGCCAGGCAAGTCTATGAATTTTTTCATCCCGCTGTTGATGGGAAATAGCTTCTATGATAAAATACGCATAACAGCAGAGAGCATGGAACCCTTTCTCAACTCTCTGCCTTCGGAACACGATAACCATATAGAATGCCGGATCATCAGCCGGAGAAAAGGAGCAGCAGAATGGATGGCGTAAGTGTAAAAAAAATCGTTGATAAAATGAAACTAAAAGTATTAAATCCTGATGTGGATATTAAATCCCGGAAAGTAACCACGGCAGAGGTGAACCGTCCGGCATTGCAGTTGACAGGATACTTTGATTATTTTGAAAAGAGCCGTATAGAAATTATCGGTATGGTGGAATATACTTATATACAGAAGCTAGCTCAGGAGGAAAAGCTTGACGTCTATGAGAAGTTTTTCTCTCACAATATTCCCTGCGTCATTTTTAGCCGGGATTTGCATCCAGACGAGGATTTGATGCGAATTGCCACAAAATATCAAACCCCTATCCTGTCCACGGATTATGGAACATCTGCGTTTATGGCGGAGCTGATCTACTTTCTGGGAGAAGCGCTTGCGCCCTGCATTTCTATTCATGGAGTGCTGGTGGACGTTTATGGCGAGGGGCTTTTGATCATGGGCGAGAGCGGGATCGGCAAGAGCGAGGCTGCTTTGGAGCTTGTCCGCAGGGGTCATCGCCTGGTCAGCGACGACGTGGTAGAAATCAGAAAGATCAACGAGCATACCTTGGTGGGAACGGCGCCGGATATTACAAGATATTTTATCGAGATGCGAGGCGTGGGCATTATAGATGTCAAGACGCTGTTCGGCGTGGAATGTGTCAAAGAAAAACAGAACATTGACTTTGTGATTAAGCTCGAAGATTGGAAAAAAGAAAATGAATATGACCGTTTAGGTCTGGAAGAGGAATACACGGAATTTCTGGGCAACAAGGTAATATGTCATTCCCTGCCGATCCGCCCAGGGCGGAATCTCGCCGTGATTTGCGAGACTGCGGCAGTCAATCATAGACAAAAGAAAATGGGTTACAATGCGGCACAGGAGCTGTACCGACGGGTACAGGCAAATCTCCAGAAAAATTCCAACGAGGAAGAGGACGAATAAGAATAGAAATAAAAACAGCGGAGCGCAGGTTTCTTTGACAAAAGAGCCTGGCGTTCTGTCTGGCAATTTTGTAGTTAAAGCAAGGAGGAGTTGCAGAAGAATGGAACGTAAAAATGCGTGGAAAAAGTATTCCAAAGAGCAAAAGGAAGAAGTTTTTGCTTTCGCAGAAGCATATAAAGATTTTATTTCCAGATGCAAGACGGAGCGAGAGTGCGTCGCAGAACTGACGATTCGTGCAAAGGAGGCTGGATTTGAGGATTTGAACGAAGTGACAGCTTCAGGGCGGCAAATTAAAACAGGAGACAAACTGTATGTGGAAAATATGGGCAAGACGCTCGCCCTGTTTGTGATCGGCAGACAGCCTTTGGAGAAGGGCATGAATATTCTGGGCGCTCATATTGACTCGCCGAGGCTGGATTTAAAGCAGGTTCCCTTGTATGAAGACACGGAGCTTGCAATGCTTGACACTCATTATTATGGCGGTGTCAAGAAGTATCAGTGGGTGGCGCTGCCGCTTGCGCTTCATGGCGTGGTCGTCAAAAAAGATGGATCCAAAATCAACATCAATATCGGCGAACAGGAGGACGATCCAGTATTCGGGATCAGTGACCTTCTGGTACACCTTGCGTCAGAACAACTGGATAAAAAGGCTGCGAAGGTGATTGAGGGTGAAAATCTGGATGTTCTGGTGGGAAGCATTCCCTTTGATTCTAAGGAAGAAAAGGATAAGGCAAAAGAAGCGGTAAAAACCAATGTACTGAATATTCTAAAAGAACAATATAATATAGAAGAAGAGGACTTCTTATCTGCAGAGATCGAGGTGGTGCCGGCAGGAAAGGCGAGAGATTACGGACTGGATCGCAGCATGGTGATGGGATATGGCCATGACGACCGGGTATGCGCTTATCCATCCTTTGCTGCAATACTAGAGGCAGGGGCGTGCGAAAAAACCAGCGCATGTTTGCTGGTGGATAAAGAAGAAATTGGAAGCGTGGGAGCAACCGGCATGCAGTCGAAATTTTTCTCTTACGCCGTGGCGGAGCTCTTTGAGGCGATGGGAGGCTACAGCCAGGTGAGCTTTAACCGTTGCATGACCAATTGCAAAGTATTGTCTTCGGATGTAAGTGCAGCCTACGATCCTTTATATGCGTCGGTGATGGAGAAACGGAACTGCGCTTATTTTGGAAACGGCCTGGTATTCAATAAATATACGGGTTCCAGAGGAAAGAGCGGATCGAATGACGCAAATCCGGAGTACATGGCATTGTTGCGCAGGATCATGGAAGATAACGGAGTGTCTTTTCAGACTTCTGAGCTGGGGAAAGTGGACCAGGGTGGCGGCGGCACTATCGCATATATTCTGGCGAATTATAACATGTCGGTGATTGATAGCGGCGTGGCGGTTCTGAATATGCATGCCCCTTGGGAAATCATCAGCAAAGCAGATCTCTATGAAGCGAAACTGGGATATACAGTATTTTTGAGAGAGGCCTAATTGTGGAAGAGTCATTTTTGGAAAGGTTACAAAAGATTACCAAGCATTGTCTGACGGAGGAGAGCATGAGCGCTCACACTACGTTTCGGGTAGGGGGGCCAGCGGAATATTATGTATCTCCAAAACGGAGCCAGGCAGCAGAAATTATTTCCCTGTGCAAAAGCTTCGGTATTCCTTGGCTGGTAATTGGCAATGGAAGCAATCTGCTGGTAGGAGATAAAGGAATACGGGGACTGGTCATGGAATTGGGCAAAGAGGCGGCTCAGATAAAGGTCAATGGCAACAAGATTAAGGCAGAGGCTGGGGCAATGCTGTCGGCAGTGGCTAGACACGCCGCAGATCATGGGCTGACAGGCATGGAATTTGCGTCAGGGATCCCAGGGACGATTGGCGGCGCCGTGGTGATGAACGCAGGCGCTTATGGTGGAGAGATGAGGCATATTGTCACAAAAGCAACGGTTCTTACCCCTGAGGGCATTGAAAAAGAGCTTTCCCTGACGGAGCTAAATCTGGGTTATCGTTATAGCTGCGTGCCTAAGAATCATTATATTGTCTTGGATACAGAGTTGGAACTAGAGCATGGAGATATGGAACAGATTAGGGAAGAGATGGCCAAACTGCGCAACAAGCGATGTGAAAAGCAGCCCTTGGAGTATCCAAGCGCTGGAAGCACTTTCAAACGTCCAGAAGGATATTTTGCTGGAAAGCTAATCCAAGACGCCGGGCTTAGGGGATTCCGGGTCGGAGACGCCCAGATATCAGAAAAGCATTGCGGGTTCGTGATCAATCGGGGAGCAGCCAGCGCCGCAGACATTCGTCAACTGATCCATGCCGTTCAGGACAAGATAGAATCCCAGTTTGGCGTTCGTCTGGAAACAGAAGTACGATTCGTGGGGCAATTTTAAGCAGAGCTACTCTCGGAATCCCTCTTACGCTTGCGTTTACGGCTGATTTTACGCCAAATGCATACAAATTTGATTAACGTGCCATTCAGGCACGCCTTGTGAATTTGTGCACATTTGACACAAATCTTCTCGCAAAATCAGGCGCAAAGAGAATCCGAGCGTACATCAGGGAAGATGGAGGATAGAGATTGAAGTTTGTGATTTTAACGGGGATGTCTGGGGCGGGCAAAAGTACGGCATTGAAGATGATGGAGGATATTGGTTATTTTTGCGTCGATAACCTGCCGATAGCCCTGATTGAGAAATTTGCGGAATTGGCTGGCCTGCAAGATGCGGAACTGCAGAAAGTGGCGGTAGGAGTAGATATCCGAAGCGGACAGGCTTTATCGGAACTACAGGTTATCATGGACCGACTCAGGCAGAGTGGAAAGCAGTTTGACATCCTTTACTTGGATTCGGCGGACGAGGTGTTAGTGAAACGTTATAAGGAGACGAGGCGCACACATCCTCTTGCAGGCAGCGGGCGGGTAGATAAAGGCATACGGGAGGAACGGCGCCGTTTGGAATTTCTAAAGAATCAGGCTGAGTATATTGTGGATACCAGCAATATGCTGACCAGGGAGCTGAAAGTGGAGCTGGAAAAAATCTTTCTCCAGAACCAGGATTATAAAAACCTTTTTATTACCCTTGTGTCGTTTGGATTTAAATATGGGATTCCTACAGACTCTGACTTAGTCTTTGACGTGCGCTTTCTTCCTAATCCTTATTATGTGGAAGGGCTGCGTGCTAAGACGGGCAATGACCAGGAAATCCGGGAATATGTGATGCAATTTCCGGAAGCGGGGTATTTTCTGGATAAGTTAGAAGACATGGTGAAATTTCTGATTCCTCATTATGTCACAGAGGGAAAAAACCAGCTTGTGATCAGCATAGGATGCACGGGAGGCAAGCACCGTTCAGTGACGCTTGCCAACGCCTTGCATCAGAGAATGCAAAACCAGAAAGAATATGGGTTAAAGATTGAGCACAGGGATATTCACAAAGATGCCCTCCGCAATAAATAGGGCGGGAGGATGGACAGATGTCGTTTTCAAGTGAAGTGAAAGAAGAACTGTCACGCCAGTTTCATAAGAGCAGACATTGCCAAATTGCTGAGATTTCGGCTATTTTAAGCTTTGCTGGGAAATTGGAGGAATATCAGGAGGGAGTACAGCTTTCTGTCTATACAGAAAACATTTTTCTGGCACGGAAATATTTTATTCTGATACGGGAAACATTTCATGCCCAGGCAAGCATTGTGGTGCGCCGCAATGTTTATCTTCACAAAAACAGGATTTTTGTGATAACCATGCACCAACAGGAAGAGATCCGCAAGGTTCTCTTGGCGGTAAAATGGCAGAATGAGCATCGAGAGGATATTCGCCCCAAGGGGGTAGCCAACGGGCTTTTGGTACAAAAATCTTGCTGCCGCAGGGCATTTATCCGTGGGGCGTTTCTAAGCGCAGGTTCCATGAGCGATCCAGAGAAATCATATCATTTTGAGATTGTCTGCCAAGAGGAAGAACATGCAAATCAACTCCAGGAAATCATCAATAGTTTTGAAATGGATGCCAAAATTGTGCGGCGTAAAAAAAGTTATGTGGTATACTTAAAAGAGGGCGCACAGATTGTCGATATATTGAATATCATGGAAGCCCATGTGGCATTGATGAATCTGGAAAATGTCCGTATTCTCAAGGAGATGCGCAATTTTGTAAACCGTCAGGTAAATTGTGAGACTGCAAATATCAATAAGACAGTAAGTGCGGCGGTGAAGCAAGTGGAAGATATCAATTACATAAAATCCATAAAGGGCTTAGACAGCCTGCCAGATAGCCTAAAGGAGATCGCTTTGCTGCGGCTGCAGTATCCCCAGGCAGCATTAAAAGAGTTGGGAACGCTCCTCAATCCCCCGGTAGGCAAGTCCGGCGTCAATCATCGGCTGCGTAAATTGTGTCAGATAGCGGAGGATTTAAAACAAGCAAAAAAGAGGTGACCCAGGATGAAAAAAAAGAAGCTTTTATTCGTATTTAATCCCTTTTCAGGAAAGGGGCAGATAAAAAACAAGCTGATGAACATTGTAGATCAGTTTGTCAAGAACGGATACGAAGTGACGGTCTATCCCACTCAAAAGCCCCAGGACGCCATGGAACTGGTAAGACAGGAGGCTGGAAGGTTCAGCTTAGTCGTGTGCAGTGGCGGAGACGGTACGCTGGATGAAGTGGTGAGCGGAATGATGCAACGGGAGTGTAAGGTTCCAATCGGTTACATTCCTGCGGGAAGTACCAATGATTTTGCAGGATCTTTGAAAATACCCAAAAATATGGATAAGGCAGCGCAGGCTGTTATGAGCGGGGTTCCCTTTGCCTGTGATGTCGGCAGCTTTAACGGGGAATATTTTGTGTATATTGCGGCGTTTGGCTTGTTCACTGATGTTTCTTATGCCACCCGGCAAGAACTAAAGAACAGGATTGGGCATATAGCATACATCATTGAAGGGGTAAAGCGGATCGCTTCCATTCAATCTTTTCATCTCAAGATTTCTGCAGGGGAACAAGAGATTGAGGATGAATTTATATATGGAATGATTACCAATTCCACTTCGGCTGGAGGATTCAAAAATATCACTGGAAAAAATGTAAAATTGGACGACGGCATGTTTGAGGTAACGCTGATTCGTATGCCCAAAAACCCCATGGAGCTAAATGAGATTATCGGAAGCCTTACCAACCTCATTGATGATACGGAGCTGATCTATACGTTTAAGACAGATTATATGAAAGTGAAATCACTGGAGAAAATTTCCTGGACCCTGGATGGAGAATACGGAGGAGAACATTTGGAGGCTGTGATCGAGAATCAGAGACAGGCGGTAGAAATTATGGTGGCGCATTGACGGCAATATCATAAACGGCAGCGTTTCTGGTTACAATGCCAAGGATTAATAGGTAATCGGTGAAATTTCTTCCAGAAAATACTTTTCTTTTTATCGAAAATAAGGTAAACTATAGTTCAAGCGGGAGTTTTATGACTCTCAGAGAATATTACCCTGTTCATATTTCATTGACAGAGTAATGGCTAGAAATTAATACAGGTTTTCTGCTGGGGGCAGAAGACAGAAATGGAGGAAAAGAAATGTTAGTATCTGCAAAAGAAATGTTACAAAAAGCAAAGGCAGGACATTACGCTGTTGGACAGTTCAATATCAATAATCTGGAATGGACCAAGTCTGTCTTATTGACAGCGCAGGAGTTGCAATCCCCGGTTATTCTGGGCGTTTCTGAGGGAGCGGGAAAATACATGGCAGGATATAAGACTGTGGTTGGCATGGTGAACGGCATGTTGGAGGAGCTCAACATTACGGTTCCGGTAGCATTGCATTTGGATCATGGAAGCTACGAGGGATGTCTGAAATGCGTGGAAGCAGGATTTTCTTCTATTATGTTCGACGGCTCCCATTACCCAATTGATGAGAATGTGACAAAGACCACGGAGCTTGTAAAGATTGCTCACGACAAAGGGATGTCCATTGAAGCTGAGGTTGGCTCCATCGGCGGTGAGGAAGATGGCGTGGTTGGCGCTGGAGAATGCGCCGATCCCAATGAATGCAAGGCAATTGCAGATCTGGGCGTGGATATGCTTGCAGCAGGAATCGGCAATATCCATGGCAAATATCCAGAAAATTGGGCTGGTCTGAGTTTTGAAACTTTGGATGCTGTTCAGCAGAAGACGGGCGATATGCCTCTGGTGCTTCATGGTGGAACAGGAATTCCTGAAGATATGATTAAGAAAGCGATTTCTCTTGGCGTGGCTAAGATCAATGTTAACACAGAATGTCAGCTTTCCTTTGCAGATGCAACCAGAAAGTATATCGAGGATGGCAAGGATCAGGAAGGCAAAGGATTTGATCCCAGAAAGCTTTTGGCGCCCGGTGCAGAGGCGATTAAAGCCACTGTGAAAGAGAAGATGGAATTATTTGGTTCCGTTGGAAAAGCGTAGGCATGGCGGATTTTCAAGAAATATAAAATAAACGAGTAGAACAAGGGTGTTCCAAGAAGCTTGGAACGCCCTTGTTTCTCTAATTTTCAATTAGAGAATTACGAAGACATTACATAAGATGCCGTGCGCATATGTGAGAGAGGATGTAGAGACCATGAGTGAAAATTTTAATGTATCAGAAGTTTTTGGAGAAAATGTATTTAATGATGCAGTAATGCAGGAACGCCTGCCGAAAAAGGTATATAAGAAACTAAAAGAAGTCATCCAGGAGGACCGGGAATTAGATCTGGAAACCGCTGATGTGGTGGCGCATGAGATGAAGGAATGGGCAATTGAAAAGGGAGCGACACATTATTCTCATTGGTTTCAGCCACTGACAGGTTACACAGCGGAGAAACATGATTCCTTTATCACAGCTCCTATGTCAAACGGCAAAGTACTGATGAGTTTTTCGGGAAAAGAACTGATCAAGGGCGAGCCGGACGCCTCATCTTTCCCATCCGGTGGCTTAAGAGCTACTTTTGAGGCCAGGGGATATACGGCGTGGGACTGCACGTCTCCGGCATTTGTCAGGCAGGATGCGGCAGGCGCAACACTTTGCATTCCGACGGCTTTTTGTTCCTACACAGGAGAGGCTTTGGATCAGAAGACGCCCCTCCTTCGTTCCATGGAGGCCATCAATGAACAGTCCTTGCGGCTGATTCGCTTGTTTGGAAACGCCACTTCCAAGAGGGTGACGCCGTCTGTAGGGGCAGAGCAGGAATATTTTCTCGTTGACCATGACAAATATTTAAAAAGAAAGGACTTGATCTTTACTGGTCGAACCTTGTTCGGTGCAATGCCTCCCAAGGGGCAGGAATTGGATGATCATTATTTCGGGGCGATTCGTGAACGTATTGCAGCGTATATGCGTGACGTTAATATTGAGCTGTGGAAGCTGGGAGTAAGCGCAAAGACTCAGCATAACGAGGCGGCTCCGGCGCAGCATGAATTGGCGCCGATCTATGCCGAAGTTAATATTGCTGTGGATCACAATCAGCTAGTGATGGAAACTTTGAAAAAAGTTGCCGGGCGTCATGGGCTGCGCTGCCTGCTCCACGAGAAGCCGTTTGCAGGCGTGAATGGCTCCGGCAAGCATAACAACTGGTCGCTCATCACTGATGACGGCATTAACCTGCTAGATCCAGGCAAGACCCCTCATGAAAACATTCAGTTTCTTTTGGTTTTGACTTGTATCTTAAAGGCAGTGGATAAACATGCGGATCTGCTAAGAGAATCTGCTGCGGATGCAGGAAACGACCATAGATTAGGGGCAAATGAGGCTCCGCCTGCGATTATCTCTATTTTCTTGGGAGAACAGCTTCAGGATGTAATGTCACAGTTAATCAGTACGGGAGAGGCGACCAGGAGCTTAAAGGGCGAAGTACTTCAAACGGGAGTTAAATCTTTGCCAGACTTCATGAAGGATGCTACAGACCGAAACCGTACCTCGCCGTTTGCCTTTACTGGAAATAAATTTGAGTTCCGCATGGTCGGTTCTAATGATTCCATTGCAGCTCCTAATGTGGTGCTAAACACAATAGTGGCAGAGGCATTTTCGGACGTTTGCGATATTTTAGAGAATGCAGAAGATTTTGAGAGAGCAGTGCATGACTTAATTAAAAAGCAGGCGTCAGAACACCAGCGGATTGTATTTAACGGAAATGGTTATTCTCATGAGTGGATTGAGGAGGCAGAACGCCGGGGGCTTCCTCATATCAACAATATGGTGGATGCGGTTCCAGCATTGACAACGGAGAAAGCAGTTGCATTATTTGAAAAATTCAATGTATTTACCCGGGCTGAATTAGAGTCCAGAGGGGAAATTTTGTATGAAAATTATGCAAAAGCTCTAAATATCGAGGCACGTGCCATGATAGACATGGCTGGAAAACAGATTATTCCTGTTGTAATAAAATATACTACCTTGTTGGCAAATTCGATCAATGCGGTAACTGCGGCATGTGATGCCAATGTCAGTACTCAGATAGAACTGTTGCAAAAGGTTTCCGACTTGCTTGTAGAAGTCAAGGAAGCGCTTGCAAATCTTATTGAGGCTACGGATAAAGCTAGCGCCGTCTCAGAGGGCAGAGAGCAAGCGATTTGTTATCGTGACGAGGTAAAGACAGCGATGGATGCACTGCGCGCTCCTGTTGATCAGTTGGAAATGATAGTTGACAAGGAGATGTGGCCAATGCCGTCTTATGGGGACTTGATTTTTGAGGTATAGTGATCTTCGAAATATTATATTGCCAATCAAGGCTGCCTAGCCACAAAGGAAAGGCATCCCAATATGGCCATGCGGCCGTATCATAAGGTATAAAAAGAGAGTTATTTAGGCATGTTTAGGAGGAGGTAGGGCATGAAGAATAACTTGTTATTTGTCAATCATAATCAAGGTATTATTCGAGAATTTCTAGAGGCAATGAAAGGATATTCTGTCGAAATTGATACGGCAGATAAAAGTGACAAAGTAGCTGCCTTATTGAAAAAGAAAAAATATAAAGTAGTAATAACAGGCATGAATCTAACGGGTTTTGACGGTTCTAAAATTATAGCTTATCTAAATCAATATTGTCCCCAGACTGTTTGCATAGTCTATACCCGCAGGCTGGAACTGGCTCATCTGAAGCTATTGGTGAATGAAAGAAAAGTATTTCGCATATTTCAGAAATCTTCTGATATTGGAGGAGAAGTTTGCAATGCAGTAATGGATGCTTTTGAATATTATGATATGCAAGAGAAAAAGAGTCAGGAAAGACAGATTTTAGAGCAGAAGCTCAAAAGCGCTAGGGCAAATGTCAGGAACCTAGAAGAAGGGGCTTTGATTCGAGAGCAGGAAAAGCAGGAGCTGGCTATCTTCTTGCGCACAATACTTCATACATATACCCAAAATGTGGAGACTGTGCTGGATCATAAAGAAAGAAAAGTATTGCTTTTCTATGAGGCAGAGCTGATGAATCAATTGCTAAAGGAATCCTGTAGTTTGGAAGAAATCTTGGAAGTAAGAAAGCGGATTTATGAGGCATGCGATCATAACAAGAAAGAAAAGCTTGAGCCCATTGTGGAACGGATTCACCAGAATTTTGTTGCGATGATTAAGTAAAATATGATGTTAAGATCACTTGTGGGCAATAGACAGCGTGGAAAGCAGAAATGCTTTTGCGCTGTCTTTCGTTTCTTTATTATGAAAAACTAGGGCTTCAAAAGGTCAATTTTCATTGCAGAACAATGCAAACCAAAGGTACAGAAATTATTTTGGGGCTATCGTACTAATGTATTTACCTGTTCAAAAGATCTTGCCTCTGATGCGGCAAGGCTTTTAGAACAAGTGAATATATTAATGCGACATCCCCTCAGTAAAGTGTGTGATCTATGGACATAAATAATGGGTAATTGCGAAACTGCTAAATGATCAAAGTTTATTTATGACTATTATTACACTTTTTTGGAGATATTTTCATTCTACAAAAGCCCAAAATGCCTGGCGCACCAAGCATTCTGGCAAGACTCTCATTACAATGAGCCATGTTTAGAAAAGGCTTCCATGGTTCTTTGAGACTTGCCTCCATGGTGCTAAAATGCATTTCTTACTTTAAACGATTGAGTTTTGCAAACACCTAACACAAATGACAATAAAAAGGAAGTTGTAAATTTGTCTTGACAGTTCTACTATTCAGTGTTACTATATAGCAGTAATAAGTAATACTGCATATCTGCCATACATTATAGGAGGTGCTTGTTATGGATAATTTAACAGAAATGCTAAAGGGGGTTCTCGAAGGCTGTGTACTTGAAATCATTAGCCGCAGGGAAACATACGGATATGAGATAACAAAGCGGTTGAATGCACTTGGATTTTCAGATGTTGTAGAAGGGACAGTCTATACTATTTTAATTCGGCTTGAAAAAAACAAGCTCGTTGAAACGACAAAAAAGCCTTCAGTAATGGGACCGCCGCGTAAATTTTTCAAATTAAATGAAGCAGGTGAAAAGGAGCTTGCCCAATTTTGGAAGAGGTGGGGATTTGTTGTGTCAAAGCTTGAGCAGTTAAAGGAGGAAAAGCAGTAATGAAATCGCTATTTGAACTTATAATAGGGAATTTGGACGAAAAAAATGCTTATCGCCAGATCAATAAGCGGGCAAAAGCGCTGCCAAGAAATTATTACGCGGCATACAAAAAAATCTGCAATTATTTATTTTGCTATGGCGAGGGCTGTTCCATGGAAATGCTTTCAGAACTTTTAGACTTGCTTGAATCGGGTGCAAGAGACCAGAAGAAAGTTTCAAAGCTTCTTGGAGCTGATGTAGCAACATTTTGTGATGAGCTTATTTCAGCGGTAAATACTAATAAAAAGACAAGACGTGATAAATTGAATCAGGAAATTGAGGAATATTTCAGTAAAAGGGGGCAAGGTGATGTTTTATCTAATGAAAAGAATCAAAGAAGATAAAAAAATTTATAAGGAGCACTTAGCTACTGTTCATTCTCTGCCAGAAGATTATCAGTTTGTGTTTGAGAAAATGACAGAATATATTTGGAGCTCTGCTGGTGGAAGCGGGATGGATACACTTCAAACACAATATGATTTGGCGAATATGTTTGCGGAAGCCGCTGCAAATGGTGTTGCTGTGCTTGAAATAACAGGAAAAGATGTTGCAGGGTTTTGTGACGAGCTGATTCGCGATAATATATCTTGGATGGATCAAATGCGAAAAAGATTAAACCATTCTATTAAATAAGAACTAAAATCTTTAAATGCGTTGACAAATCTCTCTTTTTGCATGGGGAAAGGGCAGAACAATAGCAAATATAAAAGGTCGAATTATAATCATCACAAAAAATATGAAATTATTAATAAATATCTATTGACAAATAAATAGAGGAATGCTATTATAAAATTCCACTGCGTTGGATGTAGTGGGAAAATAAAAATCAAAAAAGTACTTGACAGAAGACGGTGGCTGTGATATAGTATGCAAGTTGATTGCCGTTGGTCAAGAAACAAGGCAAGAAGAAATAAAAAAAGTTGTTGACAAGAGTCGAAAGATGTGATAAGATATAGAAGTTGTCGCATGAGACGAGGCAACAGCCAGGGACCTTGATAACTGAACAGTGAAATAACCTTGAAAGATTCGAGAAGAGTTTCCGCGCAAGCGGAGAGGGCCGGGAGACCGGCCGGATTATTCAAGAACAGGCATTCAAGAGAATGCGACCTAGAACAGTAAGCCAGACGAGGCCCTCGAAAAGAGGGGCGTCAGGAAAACACTTATTTATGAGAGTTTGATCCTGGCTCAGGATGAACGCTGGCGGCGTGCCTAACACAT
>OFHM01000140.1_pt1 | contig 69489 bp, 62 predicted proteins | sample 1521311 | NCBI WGS metagenome assembly OFHM01 (sample SAMEA3504083, study PRJEB24116) | mouse gut metagenome | biome: mouse gut; feature: mouse-associated habitat; material: faeces | place: Denmark | collected 2011 | reverse complement strand
GGCAGGGCCCTGGCTGCCCGCCCTGCAATCATCATGGCGGACGAGCCAACCGGAAACCTGGACTCTAAAAACAGCCAGGAGGTCATCACCCTTTTAAAATCCATGTCGGCGAAATACAGACAGACAATCCTTATGATCACTCACAATGAGAACCATGCGGATGCAACAGACCGGGTGCTGCGCATGACGGACGGCAGGCTAAGGGATTTGGGGGTGGCAGCGAGATGAAAAGTTATCTTGGGCTGATACCCCAGTATGAAAGGGTACACCGCAAAAACAACCGGATATCCATATTGTGCATTATGCTTTCCGTATGCCTTGTGATGGCGATTTTCAGTATGGCGGATATGGCGATGCGCTCCCAGAAAAATTATTTTATCAAGACAGGCGGCGAGTACCATGCGGCGCTCCATGATGTGGAGACGGAGACGGCAGAACAGATATCGGCAAGGGTTGACGTAGCTTTGTCAGGATGGGTCTGCCAGGGCAGCACGGGGATGTTGTCCGGCAAAACCGTCAGCTTTGTAGGGGCAGAGGAAGAAATCATGGAATCCCTGACAGAAATGGATATGACGGATGGGGCATACCCTTCCCTGCCGGACGAGGCATTGCTGAATGAAAGCGCCATGGAGCAATGGGGTCTGTCCATTGGCGATAACGTGACGGTCACGGTTCCGGACGGCTCGCAAAAACAGTACCGAATTACCGGCGTCCTTGCGGATATGGGTTCCATGCTGAAAGCGGATATCTGCGGGATGGCGCTGAGTGAGGATGGCTTCCTTGCCATTGCAGATGAAAATGCAGCAGACGGAACCACCTACCGTATCCAGTTTAAGGATGGCGCCCATATCCAGGAGGCCATAAAGGAAATCAAGGCTCAGTTTGGCCTTTCTGACGGCCAGATTTCAGAAAATACCGCTTTATTAGGCCTGATGGGACAAAGCGAGAGCAATATCATGCAGGCTCTCTATCTGATTGCGGCAATCCTTGTTTTCCTTGTCCTGATTGCGGGGACGGTGATGATCTCTGCAAGCTTTAACACCAATGTATTGGAGAGGACGAGAGTTTATGGGCTGCTGCGCTGCCTGGGAGCATCCAGGAAACAGGTAAGGCATTTTGTAATTCTGCAGGGGCTGAGGCAGAGCGCGAAGGGGGTTCCCGCCGGGCTGCTGGCAGGCCAGATAGTGACGTGGGCTGCCTGTCTGCTGCTGAGGTCCATCAGCGGGGACCGTTTTTCGGAGGTCCCGCTATTTGAATTCAGTATCGTCGGTATCCTGGCAGGGGTCGTGGTGGGCTTTCTGATCGTCCTCCTTGCTTCCCTTTCCCCGGCGAAAAAGGCCTCCAGGGTTTCGCCTGTCACGGCAATCAGCGGAAGCTCCCAGCTGACACAGAATAAACGTGCGGCGAATACGAAGCTGCTCCATGTGGAGACAGGCATGGGCGTGTTCCATGCTTTGTCCGGAAAAAAGAATTTATTCCTGATGACCTGTTCCTTTGCCATCAGCATCATGCTTTTCCTTGCTTTCCAGGTGATGGTCGTCTTCCTGGGCCAGGGCATGCCTGCATTAGCCCCGTGGGCGGGGGATGTATCTGTGACAGCCGCTGCAGGGCTGGAAACTTCTGTAATAGAAGAAATCGAAGCTGTCAATGGTGTGAAGCGTGCTTTTGGCAGAATGGAATACGGCGGCTTAGCTGTTTCCTCCGATACCGAGAGCGGAACGGCCACGCTGGTTTCCTATGAAGAAAATCAGTTCAAATGGGCAAAAGAGGAACTGAATGGAGGAAATATCGATGCGGTTTCGCAAGGAACCGGGGATATCTTAGTGTCCTACCGGGATGGCATGCAATGGAAGGCCGGGGACACCGTGACGCTCCATACGCCTTTGGGGGAGAAACAGGTGAGGATTGCGGGAGTCCTTTCTTCTACAAATGCATCAAGTGAAGCGGGAAGCCTTGGATACATCATATGCTCAGAACAGCTGTTTACGGAGAGCATCGGCGGGTTAGGCTATACGGCTGTGGATATACAGCTTGCAGGCAGCGGCACGGATGGGACAGTATCGGCAATACGGAGCCTGCTTCCATCTGATGTCTCCATTGCAGATAAACGGCTGTCAAATTCGGAATCCCAGAGTTCCTACTATACAGGTGCGGTGTTTATTTATGGATTCCTGCTCATCATTGCGTTGATCACTGTGTTTAATATCTTTAACAGTATGAATGCCAGCGTGGCGGCAAGAACCAGACAGTATGGCGTGATGCGTTCCATTGGAATGGGAACCGGGCAGCTCTATAAGATGATTGCTGCAGAGGCAGCCACCTATGCAGTCTTAGGATGTGTCACCGGATGTGTACTGGGATTGCCGTTGAATAAGATGATGTTCCAGTTCCTGATTGCAGGTAAATGGGGAACAACCTGGCAGCTTCCAATTGCCTCCCTGCTGCTGATCGTCATGCTATGTTTTGGCTCTGCGGCGCTGGCGATTCGGCGGCCAATCAAAAGAATCGGGCAATTGTCCATTGTGGATACCATAAAGCTGCAGCAGTGACACATGGATACTGACAAAAAATTTTGAAATGTCCGAGCTTTGTAATAATTCAGGCTGTTTTTAAGCTGATCGGATGATAGGCTCGGACATTTCTGTGACAGTTTAGTTTTACAATGTCCTTACCATAAAAAATGGTATGGGGATTTAAGGGAGAACCACCTGGCAATAGGGTGATAAGAATAATCCTCATGTATAAGATGGAGGGATGCGTATAGAGGAAAATAAGAAATCTTCTTCTCCTTATTGCATATCTGGATATTCCCAATATGCAGTTCCCTACAACAAAATAAAATCATATCGGCGTCATGGATCGCAAAAGGCGGTGCGCAATCACAAAGCTGTAATCCCTGCGAGGTAACAGAGGGACTTATTCCTCTATTTTTCTTTTGCCCAGATATTTTTATTTAAAGTGATTGAATAGTGCGAGCGCATCTGATATAAGTTTGGTCATTTCTTCCGGCGTCTTTTTATCATAAAGCTCAAGCCATAGGCGGATAATATTATAGTGTTCGACACGGATTGTCATTAAAAAGACCTGTTCGACTTCCTTGCTTCCAGAAAATGGATGTTCCCATATGCGGTCACGCCTGTGCGCCAGATGATTATGACGGCTATTATGATGATATTCTGCCAATGAATGAAGGCAGCGGGAGGGGATCGACCCTTCAATCGTCAAACAGATAGCAGCGCTGCTCGGTTGCCTTGTGGTAGTGATAGGGCTCTGCATTGCCCTAATGTACCTGTTGTAATTATCTTTGGCGTACCGTGTAATGTAAGTAAAAAGACAAGAGGTGACAGAGATGATTTACATATCCAAAGGGATTGCCGGGAAAGGTTCGAAAATAGAGCTGGTACAAGCAGCAAGGGGCAGTCAGGAGGTGCATCTTTCAGATAAGGAAGCAAAATTATGGCTGAGAGGCCGGTTTTTTTGCAGTAGAAAGTGATTCCTGCCGTCCGTATGCAATGCTGTTGATAGCAGTGGAAATAACGGGTATAATTAGTAATCGCCTGGCATGAAATTGTCGAAAATCTGTCTTTTATCGGCTACAATAAAGGGATTCACTGATAAGGAGCATTGCCTATGAAATACAAGATACTGATTATTGATGATGAAGAAATGATATTATCCATGATGGAAAAATGTTTAGGAGAAGAATTTTCCGTATATACGGCGGAAAATGCAAAAAAAGCGTTAGAACTATTAAACGTAATACCAGATATTATATTGTTGGATATCAATATGCCAGAAATGGATGGGCTGGAGTTGTGCCAGCTTATCCGAGGGCATATATCCTGCCCGATTATTTTTTTGACAGCACGGGTAACGGAACGGGATGTGATAAAGGGGCTGTCTGTCGGCGGGGATGATTATATTACGAAACCTTTTCGCATGGATGAATTATTAGCAAGAATTTCGGCACACCTTCGGCGTGAAGAAAGAAAAGGCACAGCAGAAAATCTAAGGTTTGATGAAGAATTGATGATTGATTACAATAGCCGAACGGTATTTTATGGTAAGGAACAGTTAGACTTCTCAAATAAAGAATTTGAGATTATCCGTTTTCTTTCCCAAAATGCAGGCATGGTTTTTGACAGGGAAACTATCTATGAAAAACTTTGGGGATATCATGGCGAGGGCGACAGCATTGTAGTAAAAGAACATATCCGAAAGATACGGAATAAGCTGTCAGTTTATACGGATAAAAACTATATTGAAACAGTATGGGGAGTTGGTTATAAATGGGCAAAATAAAAACAAAGTCGCTTAGGACATCTATGGCAGTTACTTTTTTAATTACGATATGTGTGATTGCCCTGTTATCGTCCATCACTATCTTTGCGGCAAACCAAGTGCAGCATGAAATATTAAAGAAACGGTATATGACGATAAATTCCCCTGATTTTCAGATGGATGAGAACACAGGCAATTATATTTTGGATATTGATAACAACAATATCACATGGCAGCCTTTAAGCACATGGGATACTGTCGCCTATTATGGCTCTTACGCTGCTATGGTTGGTCTGCCTGTTTTTTATATTGCTGTCGGGATTGGGGCGGCTGCGGCGGTATATTACCGAAAGAAGCTTCGGGAGCCTATCACACAGTTACAAAATGGCGTGGAAAGAATACAGGAGGATAATCTTGACTTTCACATTGAATATGACGGTGATGATGAGTTAGGGCGGTTATGCTGTTCTATGGAAAAAATGCGCAGGGAGCTTCGGCAAAAACACAAAGCGTTGTGGGAATCCTTAGAACAAAGGAAATTATTGAATGCTTCGGTATCCCATGATTTAAGAACGCCGATTACCGTCCTCAAAGGATATTTAGACTATTTAGAGAAAAATATCCCACAGGATAAGCTTACGGAAGATATGCTTTTCGATACGGTATCATCTATGCAGGGAGCGGTAAACCGTTTGGAGCTATATGTGGAGAGCGTTCGGGATATTGAGAAGATTGAAAATATTGAAATTGAAAAACGGTCTGAAAATGTGAAGCTATTATTGAATGAATTAAGAAGTAATGTGCAGCAGCTTACGGGGGATAAAGAAATCATTATTTCAAATGACATTACGATAGACAAAATTCAAATAGATAAGGGCGTGTTTTTTCGGATTTTAGAAAATCTCCTGCAGAACGCATTAAGATATGCAGAAAAACAAGTAAGCATAAACCTTTCACACAAAAAAGATTTTCTCATTCTTACGGTAAAGGATGATGGGAAAGGTTTTTCAGCGGCAGATTTGGAAAAAGCAACCACTGTATTTTACAGTAATGATAAGGAAAAACAGCATTTTGGTATAGGCTTAAGCGTATGTAAGATACTTTGTGAAAAACATGGCGGTTTATTGTATGTCGGAAATCAGAAAGAAAAGGGGGCATGTGTAACCGCCAAATTGAAAATTTTTTAATATCCTTTTCGGAAAATTGGCTTTTCTATTATAAAATCTCCTTACAACACAAGTAAGGAGGTTTTTGTATTTATGGAAATTGTAATAAGAAATCTTTCCAAAAACTATGGAAAAAAGACAGCCCTTGAAAATGTATCCGTTACAATCCATTCTGGAATGTACGGGCTTCTTGGGCGGAATGGCGCAGGAAAAACAAGCCTAATGAGAATTTTGGCGACGCTTTCGGAAGCGTCAGGCGGGGAAATCAGTATGAATGGTATCCCAATCAAAGAAACAGGTAAAATACGGGAAATCGTAGGTTATCTCCCGCAGGATTTTTCTTTTTACAGAGGTATGAGTGTTTATGGCGCAATGGATTACCTTGGGCTGCTGTCGGAAATTCCAGATAAAATCCGAAGAGAAAGAATATTGGCATTACTTGAACAGGTAAATCTAAAAGAAGATATGAGGACGAAAGTAAAGGCTTTATCGGGAGGGATGAAAAGACGGCTGGGGATTGCACAGGCACTGTTACATAACCCGCAAATCCTTATTGTTGACGAACCGACAGCAGGGCTTGACCCAGAGGAACGTATTCGTTTCCGAAATCTGCTAAGTGAATTTGCAGAAGACAGGATCGTGATTCTTTCCACCCATATTTCTTCGGATGTTGAATCGTGTTGTGAAAATATAGGAGTATTGAACAATGGGAAAATGATATGGAATGGCAGCACGGAAGAACTGGTGGGACAGGCAGAGGGAAAAGTTTACCTTATTTCAGCGGCAAAAAAGCAGGATAAACATATCAAGGAAAAGTATGCTGTCTTAAATATCATTTCTTCACAGTCAGGCACACAGTACAGGGTATTGTCAGACGTGGAGCCAGAAGAAAAATATATGCTTCAACCCCCTACGTTGGAAGATGGGTATATGTATCTGTTAAGCCAGACTTAAGGGAGGGATAGAACGATGAAGTTATATTTTAAAGAGTGTAAAAAGATTGCAGCAAGCGTGATTTATTATTTCTTTCTCGCTATTTTGGCATTTAGCTGGTTCCAGAATTTTCGGGGAGTGACAAAAACAGAAATCAATTGGGAAAAGGGTATTCCCCCGGCAGATATAGGTTTTGAACGCTCATTACTGTCCAAACCATCCGAGGAGGATGATTACTTTGGCAGTAAAGTTTCAGAGGATGACCCGGCGGCAATCATGATGGGCGTTACAAGGGCGTTACTGTCAGAATATGAAAGCAATCGTTACGCCACATATCCCCTTGGATACTATAAAGCGATTACACTTAGCGATGATGAGCAAAAACGTGTACTTGAAATACTTTGTGAAATAACGGGATTGACGGAAGAACAATTAAAGGATTTGCCAGAAGATTATTTTCCAGCAGTCACAGGCACAATTATTTCCTTTGACGCAATGAGTGTTGATGAAAATGGAAATTTGAATACGGTGATGGGAAACAGGGCAGACACAGAAAGCGGAGATGATAAATATAAGCATTTTGTATCACGGGTCACGTATGAACATTTCAAAGAGCTAATGCAGGAAATGGAAAATATGATAGGGGAAAACGGTTCACAGTACTCCCCCGAAATGATGATTACCTATTTTGGCATGTCTGAAATGACTTATGAGGAAGCATGTGAGGAATATAACCAGACAATCAATAAGGATAAAGTGACAGGCGGTTTTGCACGGTTATTTTGTGATTATATAGGATTGGAACTAGGCTTGTACCCTATATTTTTGGTAGTGCTTATATGGATGAAAGACCGTATAGGCAATGCGTCAGAATTGATTTACAGCAAAAAAATATCTTCGGCAAGACTGGTGGTTTCAAGATATTTGGCAAGTGTCACTATGGTTCTCCTGCCTGTTTTGCTGTTAAGTTTTGAATCCCTTGTGCCGCTTATATCGTTTGGCGCAGAGAAAGGTATTTCAGTAGACTATTTTGCGTATATCAAATACATTTTATGGTGGCTTCTGCCAGAGGTCATGGCGGTATCCGCAATCGGAATATTTTTCACTTTGCTCACAGACTCTCCGATTGCAATTGCCATTCAATTCCTTTGGTGGATGGTTGATAAGGGAGTAACTGGACTGTCAGGGGACACGGGAGCAGCAACTTTAATGATAAGGCACAATACATTGCGTGGCTATGAAGTGATACAAGATGAATTTCAAATGATTTGCAGGAACAGGCTGCTTATGGCGGGAATCGGTATTCTATTTGTCATTCTGTCCATATGGGTTCTTAAGTTTAAGCGGAAAGGAAAAATAAATGCGGCGAATATCTATCACAAGTGTTTTGGGCATATGCAGGACAAACTTTCTTTTGGCAGTAAAAAATAACTTAATTTTGGCGGCGGCTTATTTGCTGATAATTCCCTTACTAAGGGGGATTGCAAATTTAGATATGGTTCGTTCGGCGGAATGTTTGGAACAGGCTGTAATACTAACAGGAATATTTCTCATAGCTCCGCTGCCTGCCCCAGAACAGTCTAAGGCAATACAGGACGTAGTTTGCACAAAGAAAATCCCTCATTGGAAAATCTTATTGCTGCGGTTCATCATGTCAATGCTGCTGCTAATTCTGATGGTATGCCTGTTCTCTGGAATTATGGTATGGAAAAACTGTATATTTCCCTTTATGCCTTATGTGGCGGGAACAGTGATAAGCGCAATGGCATTGGGGAGCTTTGGATTTGCAGCAGCCATATTCAGCAATTCTGTTATTGTAGGTTACTTGGCGTCAATCGGATATTTTCTTTTAAATTCTTTGGGGAATGTATCAGAGGATAGTATTTTCTATTTGTTCTCAATGGGAAAAGGCAATTATTCCACAAAGATATGGCTTTTCGGTTTAAGTTTGCTGGTAATTGCAGTAGTTTTTATTTACGAAAGAAGAAAGAGATATTGATAAAAAATCATTGTGGCACTTGCCCACCGAATAAAAAATACGAAATCGCCGTTTTCTGCGCCCGGAAACGGCATTTGCTTAAAAAATGTTTGTTTTAAATACAGCAATTTTTTCAATTTATATACCAACAGGGATACGTTTATTTTCCGCGGTTCGAATTCTGGTACGTTTATTTTCGAGTTTTTTACGATTGGTCATGCAAAATAACTATGCCGATGGGCTTTTCAAACGATATTGAAAAAAGTGCGTATCAAAATTATTATATTAACCTTGGGTTTGATGAAGAGAAAGTTAATAAATTCAATTTAGTTAGTGGGTCGGAGATAGAGGGACGTCGTTTTTGCGGCATCCCCTCTGTCATTCCCAGGCAAAGATTTTTTTATAAAGCCTTTTGGACAGAATACGAATGTGGATGGAGTATGAAGTAAAGATTGCTCTTTTGATAATATTCTGATAAAATTAGGATAGAATAAGTAACGAGAAAGGAGTGCTTAAACATGATACAGATTCGGCCTGTTTCTGACCTTAGAAATAAATTCCCGGAGATTGAGACCATCGTAAACAATGGGGAGCCGGTCTACCTTACAAAGAACGGTTATGGCGCGATGGTAGTTTTAAGCCTGGAGGAGTATGCAGGCCTGACAGACAGTATTGAAATGAAACTTGATGAAGCTGACCGGCAGGCGGCTATATCGGAAGAGAGGCTTTCCCATGAAACAGTCTTCCGTAATGCAAAGGGTGCGGTGTATGGAAAATAAACCCTATCAGCTCCGGTATTTGCCGATATTTGAGCAGGATTTAATCAGTACGGCGAATTATATTACGAATGTTTTGAAAAATGAGGATGCGGCGCTTCGGCTGATTGATGATGTGGAGTCCGCTATCCTGGAAAGGCTGGATAATCCTGTTGCCTTTGAGCCATACCGTTCTGCAAAAAAGCGTGACCATCCTTATTATCGAATTTATGTGAGAAATTATGTTGTCTATTATGTGGTGATTGGCGATGTGATGGAGGTTCGGCGCCTGATATATGGTGCAAGGGATACCGACAGCCACTTATAACGAATACAGGATCCAGAGCAGTTAGTCTTTGATGATTAGCTGCTTTTTTGTATGTTTCTTTTTTATAATGCGTATTTTGGTTGTAAATGCGTATATTAAACCGTGTAATGATTATATAGGTTATCTACTTATGGAAACTGTTTTTCTATTCATAGGCATAGAAAATATTTTTGAAATTCAGGAGGTTTTATTATGTTGGTATCCATCGATCATGGCAACTATGCCATAAAAACGCCGAATGACTCATTTGTATCCGGTCTTTCCGAACATACGGCCAAGCCGCCAATGGCAGAAGAGATATTGGAGTATGACGGAAAATTTTGGACTTTGAGCGGGCAGCGGTTAAGTTATATGAGGGATAAAACCTGTGATGACCGCTATTTTATTCTGTCTTTATTTGCCATAGCGAAGGAAATGGAACGGTCCGGGTATTATTCCCCGCTGGAACAGATCCAGTTAGCAGTCGGCCTCCCGCCTGAACATTATGGTATACTGAAAGATAAGTTTGCCGGTTATTTCAAACGGGGAATCGTTTCATTTGCGTATAAGGACAAGCCCTATACGGTGATGATCAACCGTGTTATGGTATTTCCGCAGGCATATGCCGCCGTAGTGCCGCAGAGCAGCCTGGTTGTGCATACGCTCCGCATTTTCATTATTGACGTAGGCGGTTATACGACAGACGTGCTGCTCCTTCAGAATGGCAAGCCGGACCTTCAGTTCTGCCGTTCGCTTGAGACTGGCATTATTACGATGAATAACGAAATCATTCGCAAAGTCGGCGCCTTGCACGATATGCTGATCAGCGATGAACATATCACGGCTGTGCTGCGGGGCGAAGACAGTGTCATACTTCCGGATGACGTGAAAACGGCAATCTATGAGGCGGCAAAGCAGCATGCAAATGATATTTTGAACCGCCTGCGCGAGCTTCAGGTGGATCTGCGTGCGAATCCCGCTGTATTTATCGGAGGGGGCAGCATCCTGCTTCGCCCGTTTTTTGAGGCGTCGCGTCTGGTGGCAAAAGCTGATTTTTTGGAATCCGCCAATGCGAATGCCCTTGGGTATGAAATGCTGGCAAGGAAACAGCTTTCCCTTCGCCCTACCGAGTAATGGGCGGAGGGATGCGTAGTGAAAAAAGATGGAAAATATCGTTTTACCCTTCAGTTTGGGGCTGATTCAGAGGAGCAGATCCGGGTAGGGGAATTCCTGGAAAGCTTGGGCAACAAAAAAAGCGCCGTTATGGTGGACGTGCTGAATGAGTATCTGGCGTCCCGCCCGGAATTACAAAAGGCGCATGGTAAAATAGAAGTGAAAGTCGCTTCCGGTTATAATCGGGATAGGATGGAACAGATGATACGGCAGATAGTAGAAGAACATATTGCCAAGATGCAGTTAACCGAAATTCAGGCAGATGCCCCACAGGATAAAATCCCGGAAACAATGGAAGACGATATTGCGCAGATGCTTGACAATCTCGATTTGTTTCAGTAATGGCAAAAGTGGACCTGCTAAGGCTATGGCAGGTTCGCCAACCGTATTAAGGACAAAGGAGGTTATCCATATGGATAGTAATAATTTATCATATACGAAGTGGAATTGTAAATATCATATTGTTTTTGCACAAAAGTTCAGAAGGAAAATCATATATGAGCAGTTAAAGCGGGACATTGCAAATATATAGCTTTCAACTCTACGATCTTGGACTGAGGAGCGGCTATCCGATTGTGTGGCAGGCAGAGCTTGAGGCATTTTTTGAATAAACAAGGAAAATAATGGTAAGAATATTTTAGGAAGGTAAGAGATGGAGGTGAATATCAGCCATTATGAAAGATAGTACGAATCAAATATCAAATCTTACGGATCTTGTTGATATCAGGGACGTTAAAGTCGATTGCAGTCTTTCAACTGAAGAAAGGGTGCGGTCATATGTTGAACAGATTAAGAACCCGTATTGTTTTCGCGTAGGTGATGTAAAGGTTCGTGTTTCCTATGCAGATAAAGCACAGTCATTGGATGATAGCTTCCGTGAAATGATAGCATCTATGTAATGGAAATACCCAGGGGGTATACCTCTATGCCATTTGGCAGATGCATGGAAATAATTACCTGCGGTAAATCCACGAAAACGGCTGGATTTTGGAAGGACCTATGCTATAATGAGTGTGGACAAAATCAGTGAACACCTTGCTGTTTATACGGATTTCCGTTATACATGCTTATGAAAACCTGTTTTTGGTTTTCATAAGACACAGACAGGAGTGGCGCTATGAAGCAAATACAGGACCAATTATTTAAGGTCGCCATCTACCTACGCTTGTCGAAGGATGATGGCGATTTTTCTTCTGCCGAAAACGGAAAGTCGGAGAGCAATAGCATTCATAATCAGCGAGAGCTTTTGATGGCGTTTTTGGCAAAACATCCGGAAATGGAACTCTACGATGAGTATAAGGATGATGGACGGACTGGCACAAATTTTGACCGGCCCCAGTTTCAGCGCATGATGGATGATGTGCGAAAAGGCAGCGTCAACTGTGTCATTGTTAAGGATCTATCCAGATTCGGAAGAGACTATATTGAATGTGGAAAATATATCGAAAAAATATTCCCCCAGCTGGGCGTTCGGTTTATTTCCATAAATGACGGATTTGATACAAGGGCGGCCGGCAGTGCAGACAGCATTGTCATTCCTTTTAAGAATCTGATTAACGATTCTTATAGCCGTGATATTTCTATTAAAGTGCGCAGCAATTTGGATGTAAAGCGCAAGAACGGGGAGTTTATCTCAAACTTTGCCGTGTACGGTTATGAGAAGGATCCGGAGAATAAAAACCAGCTCATTGTGGACGAAGATGCTGCGGAGGTTGTCAGGGACATTTTTAAATGGAAAGTTGAGGGTTTAAGCCCCAACAGGATTGCCGACAAGCTGAACGGACTTGGTATTCTTTCCCCTATGGAATACAAGAAAGCCAGGGGAAGCAAGTTTAAAACGGAATTTAAAACAAATGGAAAAGCGCTCTGGAGCCATGTGGCTGTACGGAGGATACTGAAAAACGAGGTATATGTAGGAGTATTGGTGCAGGGAAAACGCACAACGCCCAATTATAAGACAAAGAAATTCATCTATAAAAACGAAAGCGAATGGGTACGGGTGGAAGACCGCCATGATGCAATTATCTCCCGGCCTCAGTTCGACCTGGTACAGCAGCTGCTCCGTGAAGATACCCGCGCCAGTTCCGAAAAGAGAGAGGTGCATCCCTATTGTGGGCGTATCTTTTGCGGGGATTGCGGGGCGCCTGCCGTCCGGAAAACCGCGGGTAGCTGCGGCAGGCGGTATGTCTACTATGTGTGCAGTGCAAATAAAGCAAACCGCGATGTCTGCAGCAAGCACAGCATACGGGAGGATGTTCTCGATAAAGCAGTTCTGGCAACGATTCAGCGGCAAATCGAAGTGATTTTGGATATGGATCGTGCCATGCAGCAAATCGAAGCCCTTTCATGGGAAAAAGCGGAAATCAAAAAGATTGACGCCAACATTGAGTATCAGAACCAGGTAATTGAGAAAAACAATGCTTTGCGGCTTGGAGTGTATGAAGATCTCCGGGCAGGTATTTTAACAAAAGAAGAGTTTCTGACATTAAAAGAAGAGTTCATGGAGCGGATAGATACAGCAAAACAGCTGATAGAACAGCTGACCAGTGACAAATCCGGCATCCAGCACGGACTTAAGAAGCAGCAGAGCTGGCTGTCGGGGTTCCGGGAATATAAGAATATTTCAGAAATCTCCAGGATTATTGTCGTCAACCTGATTGAGCGGATTAACATTTTTGAAAACGCTGAGATTGAAGTGGTATTCCGCCAGCGTGACCAGTTTGCGAATATTATGTCTTTTCTGGAAGAACAGGAACAAAAGAAGGCGGCGAAAGGGGCAATCCCATTTCCAGGATTGGAGGTGGTGTAAATGGCCCGTGTATCCCGTAAGAGAGGAACAGAGAAAGCGAAGGGCTTCAAGGAGGCAGGGATTTACCATACTGGCATCTATCTTCGCCTTTCTGTGGAGGATAATGGCAAAAAGGATGCGGATTCCATGGAGAACCAGAAAAATCTGTTGATGGAATACGTCAGCGCAAGACCATATTTGATGCTGACGGATATTTATATGGATAACGGATTTACTGGTACAGACTTTGAACGTCCGGAGTTTAACCGGATGCTGCAGGATGCAAGAGATGGCAGGATTCACTGTATTGTGGTAAAAGACCTGTCGCGTCTGGGGCGTAATTATGTAGAAGCCGGAGACTATATTGAAAAGGTGTTCCCATTCCTGGGAATCCGGTTTATTGCTGTGAATGATCATTATGACAGTGATTCCCTGACGTCTGGCGATGAATTGGGAGCTTCTTTGAAAAATGTGGTAAATGACGTCTATGCCAAAGATATATCCCGAAAAGTGGGTACGGCAATGAAACAAAAGCGTCTGCGCGGCGAATATATTGGAAATTATGCCCCCTATGGATATCTGAAGGATCCGAAAGCTAAGAACCATCTGATTATAGACCAGGAGATTGCGCCAATTGTAGTTGAGATTTTTGAATTAAGGGCAAAAGGGGATGGTATCAATACAATCGCCAGAATATTAAATGAACGGGATATCCCGTCACCGGGACGGCTTCGGTATGAGCGTGGGATCATCACAAATAATAACAAGAAGGGGTCCGGGCTTCTCTGGAGCCGTCATGTTCTTTCAGATCTGCTGAAGAATGTTGTGTATATTGGGAACCTGGCCCAAGGGCGCAGCGCCAGCTGTCTTTATAAAGGAATCCCATTTCATTGGACAGAGGAATCGGAGTGGGATCTAGTGGAAAATACACATGAAGCGATTATCAGTCCGGAACTATGGAAAAGGGTACAGGAAGTCACAGCCAGGAAGAGCCGGGAGGCAAAAGAATCGCATGGAAAATATGCGAACCTTCCGAAACGGGAAAATCCGTATGGCTCACTGCTGCGGTGCGCAGATTGCGGACGGGTCATCAAGCAGGTTCATGCGTACAATACCTCTAAGCGGAACGGAACCGTGGTTTACTACAATTACAAATGTCCGGAGAATATTGAGCTTGGGCGTCTGGCGTGTCCAAAGAAGAATATCCGGGCGGCAGATTTGGATGAGGCAGTTCTTGCGACAATCCGAAAGCAGATGGAGATATTCATGGATACGCAGAAAATCTTGAAGGAATTGATTGCACAGGAAAAAGAAACAGCAAAGCAGGAAGCGCCGATTTCGAGGGTCAAGGACATTCAAAAGGAAATTGACCGGCGAAAGGGCCTCTGCACAGCCCTCTATACGGATTTGAAAGAAGGGATTTTGACGCAGGATGAATATTTTTATGCGAAGATGCGCTATCAGGAAGAAATAGATTCTCTGGAAAAGGAGCTTTTGGAATTGAAAAGTATCCGGGGCAAGGCAAGCGAGGCGGCTCAGGGGGAAAAGAAGTGGGAACAGCTGATTTCGAAATATTATAAGGCACAGACACTGAACCCTGCCATGATGGAAGCCATCGTAAAAGAGATCAAGCTGTATGCGGACAACAGCATATCCATTGAATTCCGCTATATGAATGAGTTTGAGGAACTGCTGCAGGAGTGCGAACGTATACGAAGGGAGGTTGCATGATGTATGATGAGGTGTATCGCTGCATACATGAGGCTTTCTCAGGATGATGTGGATATAGGGAACAATTCATGGAAGGATGAGAGCGACAGTATCCACAGCCAGCGCCTGTTGATTCAGCAGTATAGGAAAGAGCATACGGATTTAAGCAATCTTCCGGTCATAGAGTTTGTGGATGACGGATATACGGGAACCAACTTTGACAGACCCGAATTTCAGCGTATGATTGAGAAGGTCAGAAGCGGAGAGGTTGTCTGTATCATTGTAAAGGATTTATCCCGGTTTGGAAGAAATTATCTGGAGGTAGGGGACTATCTGGAGCATATTTTCCCTTTTCTGGGTGTGCGGTTCATATCTGTCAATGACCATTATGACAGTAAGAGCTATATGGGGACAACCGGTGGAATTGATGTGGCGTTCCGTAATCTGATTTATCAGCGGTACAGCCAGGATCTTTCTGAAAAAGTAAAGTCTGCCATGCACCTTAAAATGTCAAGAGGACAGTATGTGACACATTGCCCCTATGGGTATAAGAAGAAACAGGGTGTGAAACATGAGATGATTCCGGATCCGGTAACGGCTCCAATTGTGCGGGAGATTTTTGAAGCTACAATCGGCGGAATGAAATCCACGGAAATAGCCGCAATGCTGAATGCAAAACAGGTTCCTACGCCGATGGAGTATAAGAAGGTGAACAGGAAGATGCACAGTGACGCCATGTGGAGCCATCAAGCGGTCTTGCGTATTATTAAGGAATATAAGTATACGGGCGCCATGGTGAATTTTAAATGTGAAAATGAAACGATACGGGCGTCTGTCCAGCGCAAATGCAAGCCGGAGGAATGGGTGGTTGTGGAGAACCGACACGAGGCAATTGTGACACATGAGGAATATGAGGCCGCCAATGCAAAGCTGCGGAAAGTGAATTACAAAGGAGCGAAGCGGGGTGACCTTTCTGACCGTGTCTATTATTGCGCATATTGCGGCAGGCGGCTGCGGAAAACATTCGGCAATGATGAATACTATTCCTGTTCAACCAAGCTTTACCGCACGGATTCGCCATGCTGCCAGGTCAGATGGAGCCGCACGGAAATTGAGGAAATAGTTTTGGCGGCGTATAAGGCGCAGCTTATGTTGATGAATGAAAGATATAAAAAGCTAAAATCCCAGCCGCAGTCAAATCCGCTCGAGGATTGCAGAAATGCGGGACAGAGTATCCAGAAAAACCTGGATGGGTTCACTTCCAAAAACCTGACCTTGTATGAGCAATACCGCGACGGCAAATTTGATAAAGAGGTATTCCTGAAAAAGAAAAACCAATTATTGCAGCAGAAGGAGGAATTACAGGCACAGCTTGCAAAGCTGCAGGAGCAGGAAGAGGAAATAATCAGACAGCAGAAGGGCGAGGAGCAAAAAAACCAGGCGCTAAAGGCATCTGAGGATATGCTGGCAAAGGAAGAGGGTGAGATGCGGATCCAGATGTACGATGCAATCGAGAAAGTGATTGTATATGTCGGAAAAGAGATTGATATTCATTGGAAGTTTGACCTCTCGTTTGAAAATATTCCATAAGGACAAAATTTGTCTTATTATATCACATGGGGCAGCTTTATTTTGGGTATGAGTGTTCTTTCGGGATTTTCTGGAAATCCAGTGTTTATGCGGGTTTTCAGAAATTTAAAAAAATGTTTTGTGAGGACTTGACACAATCAGACGATTTGGGAAGAGTAGTAGTGCCGAAGGAAATCCGCAGGACGCTGCGGATCCGGGAAGGTGATCCGCTGGAGATTTTTACGGACCGGCAGGGGGAAATAATCTTAAAAAAATATTCGCCGATCGGAGAGTTAAGCCAGTTTGCAGGGCAGTATGCGGAAAGCCTTTCTCAGACGACCGGGAATCTGGTCTGTATTACGGACAGAGATCACGTAGTAGCCGTCGCCGGCAGCGGAAAAAAGGAATTTGACGGGAAACCTTTAAGCAAGCAGATGGAAGGGATCATTGAAAACCGGGAAGATTTTGTGGCGAATAAAGAAGACGAGGGGTTTGTAAAGATTACATTGGACGATACCGGAGAACTGTGTTCGCAGGCAGTGGCCACGATCATCTGCCAGGGAGATGCGATCGGAGCGGTTGTGATTTCCGACAAAAATGAGAAACATCCGATGGGTGATACGGAACATAAGCTGGCCGTTACGGCAGCAGGCTTTTTGGGCAGGCAGATGGAGCAGTAACGGCGGCGGTCCCGGAAATTTAATTGAAATTTCCGGGGCTTTTTTTAATTTGCTTATGGAGAAATTGTACAAAATATTTGGAAAAAACGTAAAATTTATGAAAAAATGTGCTGCTTTTCGGCAGGAAGCAAAAAAAGATTTGTGTATGATAGAGCAAAGATGGCATTTATATTGATAATTTTTGTGAAAAGTAATAAAATAATATCGATATAAGATTTTACAGAAGAATTTTAGGAGGATAAATGAATGGGTAATTGGAAGAGGTTTTTGTCCCTGGCAATTACAGCGGGCATAACGATCTCTGCCGTTTTTGTTCCGCAGAATGCGTACGGAGCGGCAAAGGAAACAAAGGTAACCGACGATCAGTTAAGCGATACAAAAGCAGAGGAACCCGATGCCTGGGGAGCTTTGCCGAATGAGGAACAGCTGCACTATATGAAAACGGGTCTTTCGGCGTTCTGCCATTTCGGACCCAATACATATAATAATGTGGAGTGGGGAGAATCTTACGGAACCAGGAAACCCGCCGATATATTTAAACTTAAGGCGCCGCAGAAGTTTGACGCGGAACGAATCGTAAAAACGGTAAAAGAAGCCGGTTTTAACAGAATGATACTGACGGCAAAACATCATGACGGATTTGGATTGTGGGACAGCGCGCTGACGGATTATGATATCGGAAGCACACCGTACGGCGGAGATATTTTAGAAGAGCTTTCAGACGCATGTACCAAGTATAATCTGGATATGGGATGTTATTTGTCGCCCTGGGATATCCACGAAGATCATTACGGCTGCTTTGGCGACAATAATAACGGACCGAATTCTACGGGATATACGGATTATGATAAATTATATCAGGATGAGATCAAAGAAATCTGCACGGCGGTAAAAAAAGACGCGAACGGAAATGAGCTGAAGGATGAGAACGGAAATCCTGTCTACAAATACGGAAATAATCATCCTAACAGGCGTTCCGACCGTTTTGTCGAATGGTGGATGGACGGCGCTCAGGGAGGCGGCAGCAATACACAGACGTTTACCTGGCCTGGGATATTTGAAGCCATCCGGGGCACGAATCCAAACTGCCAGATTTTCGGAACGCATAAAGCCGGCAAGCCGGAGGTAAACGGAGAGACGGTCAAACTGGGAAGTACGGGCGGCATTCACTGGATCGGAAACGAAGCCGGGTGGGCGGCGGACGAAACCTGGGCAAAACTCATCGCGGGTGAAAATTATGAGGATACCTCGCTGTTTCCAAGGGAAAGCGGCGGAATCATAGGTAAGCCCGACGGCGACTGCTGGTCGGTTCCGGAGGTTGACGTAAGAATGCTGTCCGGATGGTTCTGGACAGAGAATAATCCGGACAGTTCGGTAAAATCGGCAAAACAGCTGGGAAATATTTATTTTAATTCCGTAGGTCACGGAGCCGTGCTGCTGTTAAATCTTTCTCCGAATAAGACCGGTTCCGTAGGAGAACTGCAGCTGAACCGGTTCAAACAATTCGGCGAAAATATAAAGAATACATTTCGGGACGATCTTACAAAAGAAGACGGCGTAACGATATCCGCAACTTCCGTATGGAAAAATTCGAAAGCGTTTTCGCCCAATAACGTCCTGGACGAAATACCGGAAGGGGAAACATACGATACTACCTATTGGGCTCCGGCAGAGGGAGAGACGACGGGCAGCCTGGAAATCGATCTGGGCGGACATAAAGTATTTGACGTCGTATCGATCGAAGAGTATATCCAGAAAGGCCAGACCATTTCTTCTTTTTCCGTCGAATATAAAGACGTGAACGGAGACTGGCAGGCGTTCGGCAGCGGAAAAACAATTTCTTCCAAACGTTTATGCAGAAGGACGCCTGTAGAAGGAACAGCTGTCCGCATCAACATTCTTTCGGCGCATTCCACCCCGATGATCAATGACGTCGGCGTGTTTAAGGCGGTAGAGGATTTTGAGATGGAAGCGGAAGGGAAAGAGAAGCTTCCGGAGAATCTGAAAACAATTACCATGAAAGACGCCGTGAAAACAGGCGAATGGACGTCCGAAAATAACGGAGCTTACCAGTATACAGACCAACAGAATAATTCTGCGCAGTTTACGTTTACAGGGGTAAAAGCATGGGTACTCGGAAGAAAAGCATTAAACCACGGCAGGGTTGACATTTATCTGGATAACGAGTTGCAGGAGACGGTGGATACGAACGCTTCTTCGGCGCAATTGCGGCAGATTCTTTATCAGACGAACGAGCTGCCCTACGGGGAGCATACCATTCGATTGGTCTGTAAAGACACTGGTAAGATCGTTGGCCTCGACAGGGTAGAATATACGGACGGCAGCGGTATTTTTTCGATGCATCCGGCGGAAACCAATCTGCTGTACGGAGAGACGGCAGATGTAGAAATTGTCCGTACGCTTGGAAGCCGGGGACGTGTGGAGATTACTTATACGACCGAGTCGGCAGGCGCCGAGCAGGGCGTCAATTATAAGCATCTGGCGGGTTCTGTATTGTTTGAGGAAGGAGAGACTTCTAAGACGATCACATTGACGGGGTTGGTCAGCATTGACAGAAATGTAGACGGAAAAGATTTTTATTTTGTAATCCGATCGGATTCGGGAGACGCAGCGATCGGTCCGGTTTCTTCCACGCATGCGATTTGTTATACGGTAGATCCGGAGCGGATTTTGAATGAATGCAGGGCGGTCAATCCGGATGATTATAAAGATGCGGGGAAGGAGGCATTTCAAAAAGCGCTGCGGGAGCTGGAACTGTTTATGGAAAGCGGCATAGCGACAGAAAATGCAAAAAAAGCGGCTGCCAGCGCGGCATACAGAGCCAAACAGGCTCTGGTCAGATGGGATGGGAATTACTCGCAAAACGAACCATACAAACTTCCGTCCGGTTATCAGGAGACAAAAACAGTAGAAGCAGAGCGTTTTATTTTGGATGCGTCGGAAGCAAAAAACCCGAATCATTATGTTCGTATTTCCGAAAACGGTTCGATCCAGGAGGTCAACTGGTTTGAAGACGGAAACAAAATAAAATTACCGTTTTACGCAGAGAAAGCAGGTACTTATAAAGTAACGGCGCATTATCGAAGCGGAAGAAGTGCGAACAGCCCAAATGCGCTGAACTGGAGCGGCACAAATGTAGAAAGCGGCAGCCTGGATGTGCATGGGGAAGGACAGGCAGATACCTATCGAACGGCGGAATTTACAATGCGGATTACGGCTGCCGGAGCCGGAGAATTGGTATTTACGGCGGATAGTAAAGGATCGCCCGTTTTGGATAAATTCGACGTTTTGTATCAGGATGCTGCGGCTCCTTCCGGATCGGCAGTCACGGGTGTAGCGTTAAATTATGAGGAACTGACGATTGGAATGGATGAAGAATGCGCTCTTTTAACGGCAGAGGTTTTTCCCGCAGACGCAGGAAATAAACAGGTCACCTTTACAAGCGCCGATACTGAAATTGCGGCGGTAGACGAATATGGCATTGTCAAAGGAATCAAAGACGGAACGACGACCGTTACCGTTGCGACGGAAGACGGAAATAAGACGGCGGAGTGTATCGTGCATGTTGTGATTGAACAGGAAGCGCTGCAATATACAGAAGGAAAAGAAGAATTATCCGTGATCGTTTCGGACAATACCTATACAGAAGCGGTCCAGGATGAGAGCAAACCGTATTCTGCCGCAATGAAACAGAATTTTGAAGAAGCATATCGGGCGGCATCGACCGCGGTGGGACGGGACGATACAAAATTAAAGGAATTGATCGCCTGTACCGAAGCGTTAAAGAAAGCCCGGAACGGACTGGATCTCGAGGAAGCGGTTGCAGAGGCGGCAGCTTTTGCCAACGCAGGCGGGTATACGGAATCTTCCATGAGAGCTTTTATGCAGAAGTATAACACAGCAGTCTCGGCGGTATCGGAAGCAGGATATGCACAGGAAACGGCGCAAAGCCTTAAGGCTATTCTGGCAGAGTTAAAAGAAATGCAGAAAAAACTGGAAAAACTCGTTACCATACAGACTCTGCAAACGCCGGCAGGCGTAAAAGCGGTCAGCAAAGCGACCGGAGAGGTTGTCGTTACGTTCCAAAAAGTAACAAATGCGACTTCCTATGACATTTATCGCCAGTCTGTAAAGATCGCTTCTGTGACAGGAACTTCGTATACGGACGCAAAGGCGCCGGGAGGGAAGACTTCTATCTATACCGTAATTGCGGTTTCCTCCGATCCGAATTATAAAAACAGCGCCGCCAGCTCAGGAGCGAGCGTGAGGATGTTGAACACGGTCAAGAAGCTGAAAATAAAAGCCGTAAAAGGCGGTGCGAAAATTACGTTTCAAAAAGTAAAAGGCGCTAAGAAATACCTTGTTTACCGTGCGTCAAAAGAAGACGGTCCTTATAAAAAAGTGAAAACCTTAAAAGCGAAACAGACCAGCTTTACGGATAAGAAGGCGAAGAAGGGAAAGAATTTCTATAGAGTAGTCGTACAAAGCGGGAAATCTTACAGCCCTGCGGCTGCCAAAAAAGTAACGGTGAAAAAGAAATAAAAAAGAAACAATCGGAAAAACTGTCCGTATACTGTGCGGGCAGTTTTTTCTATGCAGGTCTTGGCATTGCGTTTCCGCTTTAAAAAGTGTAAAATAACCGGGAGAGTATATGGGATAAAGGAGATCTATGAAACACAAGAAGAAAAAGAAGAAAAAATACCGCGTATTCTGGTTTTTTGTAAAGCTGCAGTTTGTTCTGATGCTTCTGGTTGTCGCGGGACTCGGATATTACTATTACGGCGGTTACGCCGTGCAGGTGAAAAATATGAAGTCGGAAGCGGTGCGGTTTGTACGGAGTTCCACGGCGGATACATTTTGTGCGGCGCAGACCAGCGTCGTATATGATAAAGACGGCAATACGATTTCCACGTTAAAGGGAGAAAAAGACGTCTATTATCTGACCTATGATCAGATTCCGGTGGATGTGTGCGCGGCGATCGTCAGTATTGAGGATAAGAAGTTTTATCAGCACAGCGGGATCGATATCCGGGCGATTCTGCGGGCGGCAAAAGCGGCGCTTGAGAACGGGGAAGTGACGCAGGGAGGCAGTACGATCACGCAGCAGCTGGCAAGGACGATTTTTCTGACACAGGATCAAACCTGGCAGCGGAAAGTAGAAGAGATTTTTATCGCGACCGAACTGGAAAAGAAATACAGCAAAACGGAGATTCTGGAATTTTATCTGAACAATATATATTTTGGAAGCGGGTATTATGGGATCCAGGCGGCGAGCATGGGTTATTTTAATACCGAAGTAAAAAATCTGGATCTGTCTCAGATTGCTTTTTTATGTGCGATTCCCAATAATCCTACCCTGTACGATCCGCTGAAGAACATGGAAAATACGATCGGAAGGCGGGACCGTATCCTGGAAAATATGTACCAAGACGGGAAAATCACACAGGGCGCGTATCGAATGGCAATTGCGGAGGAGATTACGTTAAGCCGTCCGGAGCATGAGAAAAACAACTATGTGGAGACGTATACGTATTACTGTGCGATAAGGCTTTTGATGGAGCAGGAAGGGTTTGTTTTTCAGACAGAGTTTGACAGCGATGCGGAGCGTGAAGTATACAATGAAACTTATAATGACGCCTATACGGAATGCCAGAAAAAACTGTTTACGGAAGGATACCGGATTTATACCTCGATGGATCTTGGGCTGCAGGAAATGCTGCAGGAAGCCGTCGACGGCCAGCTTGCCGGATTTACGGAGGTAAATGAAGAAGGCGTTTTCAAACTGCAGGGAGCGGGAGTCTGTATTGACAACGAAACCGGATACGTCCGTGCGATCGTAGGGGGCAGAAGCCAGGATTTTGACGGATATACGTTAAACCGGGCATATCAAAGCTACCGTCAGCCCGGGAGCAGCATTAAGCCGCTGATTGCCTATACGCCTGCGCTCGAGAGAAATTATACGCCGGATACCATTGTGACGGATGCGTACATCGAGGAAGGACCTTCCAATGCCGACGGAAGCTACAGCGGGGAAATGACGCTGCGCAGCGCCCTGTCGCGGTCCAAAAATACAATTGCATGGAAACTGCTGGAAGAACTGACGCCGCAGGTGGGCCTGTCTTATTTGAAAGCGATGAATTTTTCTAAAATCACAAAGGACGACGAACGTTTGACGTCTTCTTTGGGCGGATTGACCAACGGGGCTTCTCCGGTAGAAATGACGGCGGCATATGCCGCTCTGCAAAATGACGGGAATTACCGGATACCTACCTGTATCGTGAAGATTACCGACGCGGACGGAAACGAGGTGCTCTCGACCGTCCAGGAAGAGAAGAAAGTGTATAAGACGACGGCGGCGCGGATGGTGACGGATATGCTGGCAACGGCAATCACGGAAGGAACGGGAGCGGGACTCGGCGTTTCCGGTATGCCTTCCGCCGGGAAGACAGGAACGACAAATGACAATAAGGACGGTTGGTTTGCCGGTTATACGCGCTATTATACGACAAGTATCTGGGTCGGATACGATATGCCCGCGGAGCTGCCTGGATTGTCCGGTTCGACGCATCCGGGGGCGATCTGGCATACGTTTATGGAACGATGCCATCAGGGGCTGGCTCCGCTGGAATTTCTGCCATATGTAGAAGCGGATCTCTATCAGAAGATCCGGGAGGATGCGCTGGGCACACAAGAGTAAATGAACTTGCCCGAATTATAGATTGACAGCCGCCGCAGGTTTTTCTATACTGAAATCAGGACGCGCTTGAAACAGATACGGACATAATTCCGATCGAATATTCGGGCGCGCATGAAATGCCCCGGGGAAGTTAACTGCCGAAACGGCGGGGCGCCGGGAAGAGCAATAAAAGGAGAAGGAGAAGAAACATATGAAAAAATATGGGTTTGGGGTAGACATCGGAGGAACGACATGCAAAATCGGACTGTTTGAAACGACGGGCGTACTGGTGGAGAAATGGGAAATTCCTACCAGAAAAGAAAATAACGGAGAAAATATTCTCCCGGACGTAGCGGCGTTTATTGCGGCGAAAATGGTAGAAAAAGAAATTATGAAGGGAGATATCCAGGGCATCGGCATCGGCGTTCCGGGACCCGTGACAAATGAAGGCGTGGTGGTCCGCTGTGTAAACCTCGGATGGGACGTGATCAATGTGGCAAAAGAGATGACGGAGCGTACCGGATTTACGGTGAAAGTGGGCAATGACGCCAATGTGGCGGCGCTTGGTGAAATGTGGCAGGGAGGCGGCAAAGGACATACGGACGTCGTGCTGATTACGCTTGGAACGGGCGTCGGAGGCGGCGTGATCGTTGACGGCAAAGTGGTAACCGGCAATAAAGGCGCTGGCGGCGAGATCGGCCATATTATTGTCAACGACAAAGAAACGGAATGCTGCGGCTGCGGGCAGAAGGGATGCCTGGAGCAATATGCGTCTGCGACCGGTATCGTCCGCATGGCAAAGAAAAAACTGGAACAGACAAAGAAAGAGTCTTCGATCGGCGCGTTAAATCCTCTGACGGCAAAAGACATTTTTGACGCGGCAAAAGCGGGCGATGCGCTGGCAGATGAAATCGTGGACGATATGACGAAAGTGTTGGGAGAGGCGCTTGCAAATGTTGCCCGTGTCGTAAATCCGGAAGTTTTTGTTATCGGAGGCGGCGTATCAAAAGCGGGGAGCATCATTACGGACAGGGTGAAAAAATATTACGGCGAGAAATCGTTCAGCTCCTGTCTGGATGCGCATTTTGAACTGGCAACGCTTGGCAACGACGCGGGAATGTACGGCTGCGTACAGATGATATTGGCGTAACAAAGTGAAAAAAGCAGCGTTTGATGTATGCAATGGTTCATTTCCTGAGCGGAAATGGACCATTTCTTTGGCATGGATTTTAACACGGCTGCATTCTGGGGAAGGATGCGGTAAACATGAATCAAACCGGAGATTCGAATAGATTTCTGTATGTTCGGGGATTCTTAATGGAAAAAGGAGTAGGAAAATGAACGTAGAAGTGATTTTTGCGCAGATGCTCATGCTGTTTGCCATGATGCTGACTGGGTATTGGATCTGGAAAAAAGAATGGTTTGACGAAGCGGCATATCAGAAACTCTCGAAAATCGTCGTAAATATCTTAAATCCGATTCTGGTTATTTACGGGGTGGTGGGTAAGGATTCCGGAGGCGATGCAGAACTTGTACTGTGGAATTTGGGTTTTGTCGCTCTTTTTTATGTGATTCTGATTCTGACGGGACTGGTATACGTCTGGGTCTTTCGTCCGGCAGAATCCGAGCGAAGGCTGTATCGATTGATGACGATTTTTCCGAATGTCGGATTTATGGGAATACCGGTGATTTCCGCAGTGTTTGGGGAAGAAAGCATGATTTATATTGTGCTGTATATGCTTGGGTATAATCTGATCTTGTATACGTACGGTCTTGCCCTGGCAAGAAAGGCGGCGGAAGACGCCGGTTCTGTTGTCAGCCGGGAACAGAACCAGTGGAAACGCATGATCAATCCCGGAACGATTTCTTCCGTGGCTGCCGTAATCATTTTTCTGTTTGGCATTCCGCTGCCGGCGCCTGCGGTAAATTTTTGCGATTATATGGGAAACGCGACGATTCCACTGTCTATGCTTTTGATCGGCATGTCGATTGCAAAGGCGGATTTAAAAAAGATTTTCTCGAACGGAAAGATCTATGCTTATACGGCAGTTAAAATGCTGCTTTTGCCGATTCTGATGATTGTCCTGTTCCGTCCGTTTTCTGTAGAACCTGTAATATTCGGAGTATTTATTCTGCAGCTTGCCATGCCGGTGGGCAGTATTGTAACGTTGGTGGCAAAAGAAAGCGGCGCAGATGAGACGCTTTGTACCAACGGGATTGTGCTTAGTACATTGGCGTCCATCGTTACGATTCCGCTTGTATGTATGTTTCTGTAGTTGTTTGTCTTAAGACGAAGTCTGCAGCGAAATGGCCGGGTCAGACCGTGGTATTGACGCCGTTGATGGCGGCATGTTCGTTTTCTTCCATCGGAATGACCAGGCATTTTTTGCCGTCGATCATCTGAGATTTGATATGGGCGGCTTTTTCCGGTTTGACACGAAGGATCACGTCGTAAGTTTTGGGGAGTCCCGGAACGTCTTCTTCGGAAAGTCCGGCAAGCATGCGGGCGTCTTTTAATTCCTGTTCCAGAACGCCGACTTTTTGTACCAGTTCTTTTTCCTGCCGCTTTCGGCTTCCGTCTTTGGCGGCCTTCTCATCGATCAGGTGGCTGATAGGCGGCGCTTCGTCCTGAAATTCTTCCCGGCAGGCGTTTTGTATGACGGCGGCAGCCGTCTCTAAAACGGCGGATTCTTCGAGCAGTTCTTTGAGGGTATCCGGTGTTAAACACAGCGGTTCTTTCGGTACGTCGTCTTCTTCTGCCGACCCTTCTGCGGCAAGATCGGACAGTTCCTGCTGAAGTTCGCAGAATACGTCGCGGGAAGCTTCTTCATCCCCGCTGTAAGCGTTTTTGATGATGGAAGTAAACGCCAGTTTTTGTTCTGCGGCGGTCTTTTTTGCGCTGCAGCCTAAAATATCTTCCATCAGCTCCGTGTGCGGTTCCCTGGCATTTTTGTGGTAGGTTAACACGGCGTGCAGGTCGCTGCTCCTGTCTGTAAAGGCGGGAAACAAAAAGCCGCTTTCCGGCGGAGTGACGATCCAGTCCCGGATTCTGGGACCGATCCTGTTTTCTTCTTCACGGTATCCAAGCCCCGGTTTGCTTAAGCTGACCGGGCAGATAGCGCAGAGCAGGTATTCATAGACTTCTTCCGATTCGTCCAGTTTGCTGTTGTCGCTTGTTTTTGTAATGACGTCGTAGGCGTCGTGGAAGATTAAGATCAAGTAGTTTCCTGCATATTCGTAGTGGTCGATGATCAGGTCGTAGAAGCGTTCCAGCAGGTCTTCATTCTGCAGGGCGCTGCTTCTTAAAGCGGTCAAAAACTGCTGTCTGCCTCCGGCGGATTCTTCTTCCGTCGGAAATTCCAGTTCCAAAAGGTTGTTGCCCAGGGTTCCGGAAAGTGCCTTTTTGGCGATTTCTAAGTATTTGAAGAATTCTTCTTCTTCTAAATTTAAAAACGTTTCGGTCAGCTTTACCACGCGGTTGCGTTCACCGTCTACATAGCAGCCGCACATGCGTGTGAACGTGCAGGAATCTTTTTTTAAACGGCGTTTCAGTTCTAAGATATCTTTTTTTGTCATATGGGTTCCTCGATTCTTGTATTGTGTATTTATTTGCAGTTGTTGTCGTATAACGTGCAGAAATATTATATAGAAAAAGAAGAAAAATGGCAAGATATGTGCTATACTGAATAAAAGCGGTATCTCTGATCCATACTACTGAAAGAAAACGATTTGTGAAGGAGATTTCAGATATGAAGAAGAGAGCAATGTTACTGTTTTTTACATCGGTGCTTTGTATGGCGTTTGCCGTGGGATGCGGACGGGGAAAACAGGACAATGCAGACGGCAGTCATCAGACGGCGCAGGATACGCAGCAGGGCGGCGAAATCGACAGTACCGGAACGGAATCTGCGGCGGATTCGGAAACGACCAGCCAGCTGCAGCTGGGGAACGCGGTGGAGATTCCGGAGAGCTTTGACGGGGAACTGGCAGAGACAGAGGCGCATCCGCAATTGGAAAAGGCGATTGCGGAGTACAGCGGCATCGCAGAAGAAGATTACGGCAATGTGCGGTATTATTACAATTATGTGGATTTAAACGGCGACGGCAGAAACGAGATTCTGGCGCTGGTTTTGGGACAGGATGTCACGGGGATTGACGGGAATATGCTGCTTTGGCTGGATGAGCCGGAGGATGTGAATGTGACGTCGCATTCGATCCGACAGGTGTTTCGTCAGGTGGGCGCGCCGATTTATATCAGCAATCATATGACAGAAGGATACCGGGATCTGATCATTACGGAAAAACAGGCGGCAAATGGAAACGGAGACCGCACAAAAGCGGTCAATGCAGCCAATGCCGGACGCACGGTGGACGGGGAAGAGACTTCCCTGGATGAAACGGCGGGATTGGACGAAACAACGGGCGAAAACGGAGCGGAAATGATCTCCATCGAACAGACCTATTTTCTGTCCGTCTGGAAAGGAGATAAGTATCAGGAACTGGAAGAGGCGACGGCAATTTCTTCCTTGGACGGATACGAAGGAACCGCTATTTTAACAAACAATATGGAAAGCGATATCGTAACAGACAATTATCACTTTCTCGGAGAAGCTATGAAGTAGATGCCAACATTCAGAAGGGGGAGATACGCTTGCTGAAACAATACAGGGATAAGGACTGCATGCAGGGAATCGGGATGCCCGCCGGATCCGAATTTCGGAAATATCCGATGAACCAGGAGGAGATGAAGGCGCTGATCAAAGAAAAACGGTCCCGTCTGGTCAGTCAGCAGATGCTGATCAAAGAACACAGGATACCGGTTTTTGTTCTGGTGGACGGCTGGGGCGCCGCCGGCAAAGGGACGCTGATCGGAAATTTAATTAAGGATCTGGATCCGAGGTTTTTCAGCGTGATTACAATGAAAGAACCGGGAGAAGAAGAATTGCGGAAACCGTTTTTATGGCGTTACATGGAAACGATTCCGGAAGCGGGAAAGTTTGTGTTTTTAAATTCCGGATGGCTCAATGAAACCGTTTCGGATGTGATCTGCCATCGTATCAAAGAACAGGATTTGGAGAAACGCCTGAAACAAATCGGCATTTTTGAACGCCAGTTAAAGGATAACGGTTACCTTGTGGTAAAATTATTTTTGCAGATTTCTCCTTCGGAGCAGAAAGAGCGGTTAGAAAAGCTGAGAGAAGAGAAAGATACGAAATGGCGCGTTGCCGAAAAAGACCTGCTGCAGGTAAAGAAACGGGAAAAATACGAAAAGGTATACGACAGGATATTAGAAGCTACGCATACGGCTTCCATTCCCTGGAATATCATAGACGCCGCGGATAAGAGACAGGCGCTGCTGCAGGTGCTACATTTACTGACCAGCCAGATCGATCAGGCAGTAGAAAATCTAAATGTGCTGCCTGAAATTTTACATAAAGATTATCCGCTGCTTAAAATGCCGCTTCTTTCGCAGGTGCCCCTGGATCAGGAAATGACGAAAGAAGCATACGATATCCGGTTGAAAGAGCTGCAGAAAAAATTAAAGAAGCTGCACAATAAGATTTACAGAAAGCGGATCCCGGTGATTATTGCATACGAGGGCTGGGACGCCGCCGGAAAGGGCGGAAATATCAAACGCTTAACCAGCGCGTTGGATCCCAGAGGGTTTGAAGTACATCCGATCGCTTCGCCGGAGCCGCATGAAAAAGCGCGCCATCATCTGTGGCGGTTTTATCACCGGCTGCCAAAGGACGGCCATATTGCAATTTTTGACCGGACCTGGTACGGAAGGGTGATGGTAGAGCGGCTGGAAGGATTCTGTACGGAAAATGACTGGAAACGGGCGTATAACGAGATCAATGAATTTGAACAGGAATTGTCCGACTGGGGCGCGCTGATCTTAAAGTTCTGGGTTCACATTGACAAAGATACGCAGCTCGCCCGCTTTACACAGCGGCAGAATACGCCGGAGAAACGGTGGAAGATTACGGAAGAAGACTGGCGCAACCGGGAAAAATGGGATGCGTATGAAGCGTGTGTGGATGAGATGATTGCGAGAACATCTACAGAATACGCGCCATGGTTTATCATTCAGTCCAACAATAAATATTTTGCCAGGATCCAGGCGATTGAAACGGTAATCGCAGAGATAGAAAAGAGGGTGGGGAGCGTATGAGTAAATTGTCATCCAAACAACTGGTGTACGCGTCGGCGGCAATTGCGCTTGCGATGGTGACTTCTATGATCAAACTGTTTTCGATGCCTATGGGCGGTTCCGTGACGCTGCTTAGTATGCTGTTTATTGTTTTGATCGGTTATTGGTACGGTCCGGCGGCGGGGATGATTTCGGGAGCGGCGTACGGATTGCTGCAGTTTGTGATCGAACCGTACTTTTTTACGATACCGCAGGTAGTCGTGGATTATCTGCTGGCATTTGGCGCATTGGGGCTGTCCGGATTTTTCCGGAATTACAAATACGGGCTTACGATCGGCTATCTTGCAGGAGCGGCAGGCAGATGTCTGTTTGCGTTTTTTTCCGGATGGATTTTTTTTGGCGCGTATGCGTCGGATTACGGTATGGCTGCTCCGGTGTATTCCCTTGTATATAACGGGTCTTATCTGGGAGCGGAGGCATTGATTACAATTCTCGTGATCCAGCTTCCTCCTGTGAAAAAGGCGCTTGCCCATATGAAAAAGATGGCGTTGGGCGAATAAAAATATCCTGCTTTAGAATGTGTTTTGTATTCTAAAGCAGGATGTTTTTAATTTCCCTTGCTGCTCAAAGGATTGCTGCGTCCTTCAAAAAACGGGCTGTTGTCCGGAATCGGCCGGTCGGATTTGCTGTACAGGCTCTGCTGCCGCAGCGCGTCGGGAGACGGAGAGGCTTCTTTCTTTTTGCGGACATTGGAATGTTCTCTGTGGCAGTTGGAGTCTGCGCATTTTGTTGGATCTTCCATAGGGACCTCCTTGTGTGTTTTCTGTTATTTTGGATTATTTTTTAAAAAATATGCAGAGATTCGGAATTTTGAATCGGCAGGCAGGGAGCTCAGGCGTCTTCTTGCCAATGGCGGGTGTTTTTGTGTTATAATGAGACCGTATCATAGTGTATACGTGACTGTGTGAATTATCTTAGGTAGAAGGAGCGTGAACAAACAATGGATACCAATAAAAAAATGCTTCCGATCGGAATTGATAATTTTGAAAAATTAAGAGAAGAAAATTTTTATTATGTGGATAAAACGGGTTTGATCCGGGATTTGCTTTATAATTGGGGCGAAGTAAATTTATTTACAAGACCCCGTCGGTTTGGGAAATCATTAAATATGAATATGCTGAAGCGTTTTTTTGAAATCGGAGGGAGAAAGGAGATTTTTGACGGACTGCAGATTATGGAGGAAAGAGATCTGTGCGAGCGGTATATGGGAAAGTTTCCGGTAATTTCTATTTCCTTAAAAGCTGTCAATGGTATGGATTTTACAGCAGCCCGTTCCATGCTGTGTTCTGTGGTTGGGAAAGAAGCCATGCGCTTTCAGTTTCTTATGGAAAGTGAACGGCTGTCAGAAAAGGAAAAAGAGCTGTATGAGCTTTTGACAAAAATAGGAAGACCAGGGGAAGCCGCGTTTATTATGGAAGATTCTGTATTAGAGGGAAGCTTGCAGACGCTTTGCGGATTGTTGGAACGGCATTATGATAGAAAAGCCATTCTTTTGATCGACGAATATGACGTACCGCTTGCAAAAGCGTTTGAACGTGGGTATTACGATCAGATGCTTGTTCTGATCCGGAATTTGTTTGAATATACGCTGAAAACAAATGACAGCCTGCGGTTTGCAGTTCTGACCGGATGTATGCGGATTTCAAAGGAAAGCATCTTTACGGGGCTGAATAATTTGAAGGTGTTATCTGTCGTAGAAGATCGTTTTGACGAATATTTTGGATTTACGAATCAGGAAGTCAGGGATATGATGGAATACTATGGCTGTGCCTGCCAATATGAAGTGACGAAAGATTGGTATGACGGATATGAATTCGGTCATACGGATGTGTACTGTCCATGGGATGTCATTAATTACTGTGACAGTCTGCGGGCAAACAGCCGTGCGCAGCCGCAGAACTATTGGTCCAATACCAGCGGCAACGAGGCAGTTCGGAAGTTTGTGGAACTGTCGAGTAATGGTATGGCGAAGAATGAAATGGAACGTCTGATTGCCGGAGAGACGATACAAAAAAAAATCCGGCAGGAATTAACGTATCGGGATATGTACGATTCGATCGATCATTTGTGGAGTCTTTTATTTATGACGGGGTATGTGACAAAGAGAGGAATGCCGAAGGGAAAAATGTTTTCGATTGCAATTCCCAATATGGAAATCCGTGAAATTTTTACCGACCAGATTATGGAATTTTTCAGGGAAGGCGTGAAAAAAGCAGGAGAAGTTGTAGATCGATTCTGCAGCGCTCTTGAGGATGGTGATACAGAACAGGCAGAACGATGTCTGGAGGGATATTTGAGAAAGACCGTCAGTATACGGGATACGTTTATAAACAGGCAGATGACAGAAAACTTTTACCATGGGATTCTGCTTGGGATTTTGGCTTCCCGAGACAGCTGGATGGTATTGTCTAATCATGAAACAGGAGACGGGTACGGAGATATTCTTGTGGAAACGGAAGATCAGACCGTCGGTATGGTGATTGAAGTTAAGTATGCCAGAGACGGAAATTTGGAAGCGGGATGCCGGAAAGCCCTGTCGCAGATTGAGAAAAACCGGTATATGGAGTATCTGCTGGAAGAAGGGGTGGAAAAGATTTTAAAATATGGAATCGCATGTTATAAGAAGAGATGCCGGATTGTTTTGGGCGGAATTTGGACTATGGAATAGAAATTAGAATTTAATAAAAAAAGTTGAATTGTGTTGTTGACAAAACTTTCCAGCTGTAATATACTTTGCCTGTCAAATAATTTGATAATCAAACTATTTGACAGGCAAAGTATATAATCAGGAAAAATAAAAGGAGAAAATGATATGTTGGAAAAATTAAAAGAGATTATTGCAGAACAGTTGGGAATCGCCGCGGATGAAATCAAAGCGGAAAGCAATTTCAAAGACGACCTGGGCGCGGATTCCCTGGATTTATTTGAACTGGTGATGAGCCTGGAGGAAGAATACGGCGTGGAGATTCCGTCCGAAGACTTAGAGAAGATCGCAACGGTTAACGACGTGATGGAATATTTAAAAGCAAAAGGTGTGGAAGTCTAAGATGAAAACCAAAATTACGGAATTATTGGGAATCCGGTATCCGATCTTTCAGGGCGGCATGGCGTGGGTGGCGGAATACCACCTGGCGGCAGCCGTATCGAACGCCGGGGGATTGGGCATCATCGGTGCGGCAAGCGCCCCGCCGGAAGTCGTCAGGGAACAGATCCGGAAAGTCAAAGATCTGACCGACAAACCCTTTGGCGTAAATGTGATGCTGATGAATCCCAATGCGCCTGAGGTAGCAAACGTTGTAGTCGAAGAAGGCGTAGCGGCAGTTACGACGGGGGCGGGAAATCCGGCGGCTTATATGAAAATGTGGAAAGAAGCGGGGATCAAAGTGATTCCCGTTGTTGCAAGCGTTGCCATGGCGCGGATGATGGAAAAGGGCGGCGCGGATGCCGTTGTTGCCGAAGGAACGGAGTCCGGCGGCCATATCGGATCCGCGACAACGATGACACTGGTTCCGCAGGTGGCGGACGCAGTGAAGATTCCGGTGATCGCAGCCGGAGGCATCGGCGACGGCAGAGGAATTGCGGCGGCAATGATGCTCGGCGCGCAAGGCGTGCAGATGGGGACGCGTTTTATCGTGGCAGAGGAATCTATCGTACACGGAAATTATAAAGAGCGCATTTTAAAAGCGAAAGACATTGATTCCGAAGTGACCGGCAGGAGCACAGGGCATCCGATCCGCGTGCTGCGCAATCAGATGACGAGAGAGTACCTGAAAATGGAAGAGCAGGGCGTCGGACTGGAAGAACTGGAGCTTTTGACGCTTGGTTCCCTGCGGAAAGCCGTTATGGACGGCGACGTGGTAAACGGAAGCCTGATGGCAGGACAGATTGCCGGGCTGGTCAAAAAAGAACAGACCTGTAAAGAAATGATCGAAGAAATGATGCAGGAAGCAGAAGAACTTTTAAACAGAAAATTTTCATAAGCGGGGGATGAGACATGGGCAAACTGGTATTTATGTTTCCGGGACAGGGTTCTCAGTATATCGGAATGGGAAAAGAGTTTTACGACGCGTTTGAGGCGTGCAGGCAGGTATATGACCTGGCAGGCGAAGCATCGGGACTTGACGTTGCAAAACTGTGTTTTGAGGAAAATGAGCAGATCCATATCACCGAGTATACACAGATTGCAATGCTTGCAACGGAAGCGGCTATTTATACGGCGCTGAAAGAAAAAGGATATACGCCGGATGCAGCGGCAGGGTTAAGCCTCGGCGAATACGGCGCGCTGATTGCTTCCGGCGTTATGAGTATGCGCGATGCATTTACCGTGATACGCAAAAGAGGAATTTATATGCAGAATGCGTATCCTGCCGGGGGCGCAATGAGCGCCGTGTTAGGCGTAGACGCCGATACGATTGAAAAGATCTGTATGGAAACCGAGGGAACGGTATCGGTTGCCAATTATAACTGCCCCGGTCAGATCGTGATAACGGGAGAACAATCTGCCGTTGCTGCGGCAGGAAAAACGTTAAAGGAAGCGGGCGCAAAGCGGATTGTTCCTTTAAACGTAAGCGGTCCGTTTCATTCTCCTTTGCTGGCGGGCGCCGCAGAAAAACTGGGCGAAGCGTTAAAAGAAGTGGAAATTGCAGAGTCTTACCTTCCGTATCTGTCAAATGTGACCGCCGATTATGTGACAAAAGCGGAAGATGTCAAGCCCCTGCTGCAACGGCAGGTAGCTTCAAGCGTCCGTTGGCAGCAGACGATCGAACGGCTGATTTGCGACGGGGCGGATACGTTTGTGGAGATCGGCCCGGGGAAAACTCTTTCGGGATTTATGCGTAAGATCAACCGGGATGTGACGGTCTGTCACATCGATAAGATGGAGGATTTTTTAAATTATGTTGACAGATAAAATTGCACTTGTAACAGGGGCAAGCCGGGGAATCGGCGCGGCGATTGCCAAAGCCTTTGCAAAAGAAGGCGCCGCCGTTATCATTAATTACAACGGATCCGGAGAAAAGGCGCAGGCAGTGGCGGATGAAATTATCTTAAACGGAGGCGCGGCTGAGATTTATCAGTGCAGCGTAGCCGATTTCGATGCCTGCAGACAAATGATTGAGACGCTTGTCAAAAAATACGGACGCATCGACATTCTGGTCAATAATGCCGGTATCACAAAAGACGGGCTGCTGATGAAAATGTCGGAAGAAGATTTTGACTCGGTGATAGATATCAATTTAAAAGGCGCGTTCCATACGATCCGCCATATGTCGCGTTATTTTTTAAAGCAGAGAAGCGGAAAAATTATTAATATATCTTCCGTATCCGGAATTTTGGGAAATGCGGGCCAGGCAAACTATTCTGCCAGCAAGGCGGGTGTGATCGGTCTGACGAAGAGTACGGCAAGAGAGCTGGCGTCCCGGGGAATCCAGGTCAACGCCATCGCGCCGGGATTTATTGAGACGGATATGACGGACGCCATGCAGGCGGAAGCGAAAGAACGCATGACGGATGCGATCCCGCTAAAGAGGATCGGAAAGCCGGAAGAAATTGCGGATCTGGCAGTATTTTTGGCGTCTGCAAAGTCGGATTATATCACGGGACAGGTAATTGCGGCAGACGGAGGGATGTCGATATAAGGAGGGCATGATGAGCAAAAGAGTGGTTGTAACAGGCATGGGGGCGATTACGCCGATCGGGCTTAGCGTGGAAGAATTCTGGCAGTCCGTAAAAGAAGGAAAGATCGGATTTGCACCGATTTCCAAATTTGACGCGTCCGAATATAAATGTCATATAGCAGCGGAAGTCAAAGGCTTTGCGGGCAAAGATTACATGGATTTTAAAGCGGCAAAGAGGATGGAGCTGTTTTCCCAGTATGCAGTCGCGGCGGCAAAGGAAGCGTTTTTGGATTCCGGGCTTGACATGGAACAGGAAGATCCCTACCGCATTGGATGCGCCGTCGGTTCCGGAATCGGAAGCTTACAGGCGATCGAGCGGGAACATAAAAAACTGCTCGAAAAGGGACCCAATCGGATCAATCCTCTGTTTGTGCCGCTGATGATCAGCAATATGGCGGCAGGAAACGTTTCGATTCAGTTTGGATTGAAAGGAAAAAGCATTAATTCCGTTACGGCATGCGCGACCGGAACCAATACAATCGGAGAGGCGTTCCGGGCGATTCAGTACGGAGAAGCCGACGTCATGGCGGCGGGAGGAACCGAAGCATGCATTACGCCGGTGGGGATCGCCGGGTTTACCGCATTGACGGCATTGTCCGATGTGGACGATCCGAAGAAATGCTCGCTTCCCTTTGACAAAAACAGAAGCGGTTTTGTGATGGGTGAAGGCGCGGCAGTCGTTATTTTAGAGGAATTGGAGCATGCGAAACGAAGGGGAGCGCAGATCTATGCGGAAGTGACGGGATATGGCTGTTCCTCCGACGCATATCACATTACGTCTCCGGAAGAAAGCGGAGCCGGCGCGGCGCGGGCGATGACAAATGCGATCGAAGACGCCGGAATAAAACCGGAGGACGTTTTATATATCAATGCACACGGTACGGGAACGCATCACAATGATTTATTTGAAACAAGGGCGATCAAGCTTGCATTCGGCGATCATGCCCGAAACCTCAAGGTCAATTCCACAAAGTCGATGGTTGGACACCTTCTGGGAGCCGCCGGAGCGTTGGAATTTGTCACCTGCGTGAAAGAACTGCAGGAGGGTTATCTGCATCAGACGCTCGGATATGAAGAGCCGGATGAGGAGATGGACTTAGATTATTTAAAAGAACCGGTAACGGGAGAATTCCGGTATGCGCTCAGCAATTCACTGGGATTCGGCGGACACAATGCGTCTCTTGTGATCGCACGGTTTACCGAAGGTGAGGAGTAAGAGAATGGCTGGTTTAGACAGTAAACAGATTATGGAGATCCTTCCGCACAGACAGCCGTTTCTGTTGATTGATACGGTGGAGGAACTTATTCCGGGCCAAAAAGCCGTCGCCAGAAAATGCGTCAGCTATAACGAACCGTATTTTGCGGGGCATTTTCCGAATGAGCCTGTAATGCCGGGCGTTTTGATTATCGAAGCCATGGCGCAGGCGGGAGCCGCGGCTATTTTGAGCAAACCGGAACACAAAGGAAAAACGGCATATTTTGCGGGCATCAGTCATGCAAAATTCAAACGGAAAGTTGTGCCGGGCGACGTACTGACCTTAGAGCTTGAAATCATCAAAGAAAAAGGATCGATCGGAGTCGGAAGAGGAACTGCGAAGGTGGATGGAAAAATTGCAGCATCTGCAGAACTGACATTTGCAATTGGAAATGGGGAATAGACAATGGCGCCAATCTTGAAAAGGAAGAAATTTATCAATATGCAAAAACCGCAGGCGGCTGCGGATGTGATCGTATGTCCGGTCTGCAAAAAGGAACTGATCAAAACAGAGGTTATTATCAATAAATACGTCTGTTATGAGTGCGGCAGTTATTTCAGGGTCCGTACTTCCAACCGGATCAAAATGGTGGCGGACAAAGAAAGCTTTACGCCCTGGTTTGACGTAACGGAATTTAAAAATCCGTTGGATTTTCCGGAGTATGATAAAAAAATTGCGGCTGCGCAGGAAAAAACAGGGCTGAAGGAAGGCGTCAGCGTCGGCGAGGCAAAAATATACGGAGAGTCCGTCGTACTGGGCGTCTGCGATGCAAGGTTTCTGATGGGCAGCATGGGGCATGTTGTCGGTGAAAAGATTGCGGCTGCGGTGGAGCGGGCGACGCAAAAGCATCTGCCTGTGATCTTGTTTTGCTGTTCCGGCGGCGCAAGAATGCAGGAAGGCATCATTTCCCTGATGCAGATGGCAAAAACTTCCGCAGCATTAAAAAAACATTCCGACGCCGGACTGCTGTATATCCCGGTACTTACGGATCCGACGACCGGAGGCGTGACGGCAAGCTTTGCCATGTTAGGCGACGTCATTTTGGCGGAACCGAAAGCGCTGATCGGTTTTGCGGGACCGAGAGTGATCGAGCAGACGATCGGCCAGAAGCTTCCGGAAGGGTTTCAGCGGTCGGAGTTTCAGCTGGAGCACGGATTTGTAGACGCGATCGTAGAGCGCAGAAATTTAAAGAAAACGCTGTATCAGCTATTAAAGCTGCATAAAGTCCGCAAAGGATTTGCCAATTTTGATACGGGTTCGGACAGGAAATTTATTCCCAGTGAACTGATGAAGGAGCGCAGCGCAAAGAGCCGTGCGTTCAGCGCGTGGGAAAAAGTGAAATCGGTCCGGAATACGAAACGTACGGCATCGGTGGATTATATGGAAGAAATTTTCGACGAATTTATCGAGCTGCACGGCGACCGTTATTATCGGGACGATCCTGCGATTGTGGCAGGAATTGCGGCATTGGACGGACAGCCGGTGACGGTGATCGGTATTCACAAGGGCAGGGACTTAAAAGACTGTATGAAACACAATTACGGCATGCCGTCTCCGGAAGGCTATCGAAAAGCGCTCCGTCTGATGAAGCAGGCAGAGAAATTCAACCGGCCGATCATTACGTTTGTCAATACTTCCGGCGCATTCTGCGGCATGGAGGCGGAGGAAGGCGGCCAGGGAGAGGCGATCGCGAGGAATCTCTATGAGATGAGCGGGATCAAAGTACCGATTCTCTGCCTGATGATCGGGGAAGGCGGCAGCGGCGGCGCGCTTGCCCTTGCAGTGGGCAATGAAGTCTGGATGATGGAACATGCCATTTACTCCATTCTTTCTCCGGAAGGCTTTGCTTCTATCCTCTGGAAAGATGGGAAGCGGGCAAAAGAAGCGGCGGAAGTGATGAAAATTACCGCGCAGGATTTGTACCGGTTAAACGTGGTAGAAAAGATTATTCCGGAATTCGGAGGTGCGGACGAAGCGTCGAAACATGATATTTCGATGTTTATGAAGTGCCATATGAGAGAATTTCTCGAAAAATACAGCGGATTGAGCGGAGATGAACTGGCAGAAGACCGTTATCAGAGATTCCGCAGATTTTAAGCAGACAGATCAACAAAACGCAGAGAGCGGAGGTAAACATGAGAACCAGAATATGCGGCAGCGGCAGCGCACTTCCAAAACTGGAAGTGACCAATGATGATTTGAGTAAAATAATGGATACTTCGGATGAGTGGATCAAAAGCCGTACAGGAATTTGTTCGAGACATCTTGCCACGGATGAGACGTTAAGTTCTCTCGCGGCAGACGCGGCGTTACAGGCACTGGAAGAGGCCGGCATCGCGCCGGAGGAGCTGGATATGATCCTTGCGGCAACGCTTTCCGCCGATCGTCTTCTGCCGACGCTTTCCTGTGAGCTGCAGCAGAGGCTGGGAGCGGGAAAGGCGGTGGCGTTTGATATCAACGCCGCATGCTCCGGATTTTTGTTTGCCCTGCAGACGGCGGACGTTTATATCAAAAGCGGACAGTACCAGAAGATTCTGGTTGTGGGCGGAGAAATTTTATCGAAGCTGATGGACTGGGAGGACCGTTCCACCTGCGTGCTGTTCGGCGACGGCGCCGGAGCCGCCGTCGTCTGTCCGGACGAAACGTTCGGAATCCTCAGCAGCGTGCAGGGTTCCGACGGGGCAAGGGGAGAAGTGTTAAGCTGTGAGAACCGCAAAAACAATAACCCGTATGTGACAAACAGCACAAAGCCCTCCTATGTCTCTATGGACGGGCAGGAAGTGTATAAATTTGCCGTACGTACCGTTCCAAAGGCCATTTTGGAGGCGGTAGAAAGGGCGGGGCTTACGGTGGATGAGATCGATGTATTTCTGCTGCATCAGGCAAATATCCGGATCATAACGTCCGTATCCAAACGACTGGGAGTTCCGCTGGAGAAATTTCCGACAAATCTGGAAAACTGCGGAAATATTTCCGCGGGAAGCGTGCCTATCCTGTTAGATCATGTCAATCGGCGCGGCATGTTAAAAAAAGGCGATAAAGTCGTACTTGCAGGTTTTGGAGCGGGGTTGACATGGGGCGCATCGGTACTGACCTGGTAAATTGCGGAAATTGCTGGAGGTAGAAAATGGAAATAGCAAAACGGACGAACACGGATCAAGTTTTGAACGAATTGCTGGTGCAGCTGTTTAAAAATATTATGGAGATTGAAGAAAAATATCTGATCACGCCGGAATACAAAGATATCAGTGTGAATGATATGCATATTTTAGAAGCGATCGGCATCAAAGAACCGAAAAGCATGTCTGCCGTAGCAAAACTGATGTCCGTGACGACCGGAACGCTGACAAAGTCCATGGACGGATTGTCCGATAAAGCGTATGTGAACCGTGAGCGCGGGAAAAAAGACAAGCGTGTCGTATTTGTTACTCTGACAGAAAAGGGAAGAAAAGCGTACCGGCATCACGAGTCGTTTCACCGGAATATGATTGCCCGGATCAAAGACGGCATCAGCGAACAGGAGACAACGGTTCTGATCTATGCGTTGGCGAAGTTGAAAGATTATTTTAATCAGATTTATAAAAAGTGACGTTAGAGCATGTTTGAACAGAAAGGTTCAGGCATGCAGCGATAAGCTTTCAGTTCCGAATCAAGTGAGAACAAAATCCGGAAATAGCTTGACACGTTCCGGAAAAAGCGTTACAGTATAGCTGTACATTTTTATATTTCATTTTTCATTAAGTGTCGCAAAAAGTATACGATTTGAGACAATAAGAAAATTCAGAGAAAAAAACTGCCAACTTCAGGCAAACAGCCTAAAAATTGGCAAAAAAAAGACAGATTCCAAAATCTGTCCATCCATTTTATCGGTAAAATCTGTACATTTCTTTTCGTCTCATTAAGTATACTTTATGCGACAATTTTAAGAAATGGGAGAAAGGAGATGGGGACAGGGGGATCGATAACGAATTTAAATTATGCAGATTAAGGTAATGAAAAAGAGAAAGAGTTAGCTGTAGTAGGAAGGAGATTTGAGAATGAAATTAAAACGAGTTTTAGCCGGAGTACTAACCGGGGCTATGATGATTACCGGGATTCCGGCCTTTGGACTGGAGCTGGCATCTTCTGTTACAGTCTATGCAGAAGATGAAATTGACAATACCGGATCAGGGATTGTATGGGACAATATTGCAAAAGACAAAACTATCAAAGCATCCGGTACAAAAACCGTAGATTCCGGACAGGAAGATACGGTAAAGGAGGCAAATGCAGTAGACGGTGATACGGGTACAAAATGGGTGAGCGCGCATATAACCGCTGCGGTTCCCTCGCAGTCGCTGACAATTGACCTGGAAGAGTATCAGTCGGCGGTAGACCATATTACGGTAAAATTTGACGGAGAAGCATGGACGAAAAAATACACGGTCCAGACAAGCCATACCGGAAGGACAGGGAGCTGGAGAGACGTAAAGGTTCAGAATAAAGAAGATTATGCAGAGGCAGGAGAATGGCTGGAAAATACGTTTGACCGGAATTTAAGAAATGAGAGAATGGTTTTGCGGCGGTATGTTCGTTTTGTATTTGAAGGATTGAACGATGCGGAAACAAATACTTCTGCGGGAGTGGCAGTGTCTGAAATTGAAATTTACGGAACAAATCCAAAAGAGATTACGGCTCCAAATATAGAATTGACGCCGCCTGTAAGTGGAGCGTATCCGAAAATTGCAGATATAAAAGCTCCGGCAGGATCGAATCATCATACAGATCTGTCTGACAGGACAAATCCGGCGTCTACGTTTATTAAAATAGGCACAGGTACTAGGACGACAGAGAGGCGTGAGGTTGGAGAAGGAGATACAAAAGAAACGGTTGACGTTCCCATCTGGCAGGGAGGAACCGAGTCAGGGCAGCTTACAGGCGGCGAAATATTTGAAGACGCTGAAAATGGCGTGTATGGTTTTAATTCTCCGGTACAGACGCGCGGCACAAAAAATAAATATGATGTATGGGGAAATGATGTAAAAGTTGTTTCGTTTCAGCTGTATTTAAAGAAAACACCTGACATGGGGCAAACAATTGATATTTTTGGAAAAAGCGATAAGTTTGCTGTGCAGTTACAGCGTAAAAACGCTAAAATAGACGGTAGTACCGGTTCGGATGTGGATATGTGTGAAATCATGACATATATGCAGGGACTTAATAAGAAGGACTCGAATGGCAATCCGACGAATACTGAAACATGGGCAGAAGCATGTTATCGCTTCCCAACAGCAGAATTTAATGACAATTATAAAGACCGTTGGCTGGATGTATTGATTGTTGTGGACGGTCAGGGATATCAAAGGTTATATGTGGACGGAAAATGTAATACTTATCTGAAAGAAGACGGTAATGCGATTCCTAAAGAGGTTCCAACCGCTAAAGGGCTTCAGCCGTTTGCATTTGGATATAATCTGGCAAATCATAACAAAGAAGCAAGCTTTGAAGCACAGTTGGCGACTATAAGGACGCATATGTTTACCACAGATTATGGATATATGGCAAGATTTAAGTTTTATGCCAATGCGAATTATGATGGAATGGAAAATGCGTCTGGAACCGATCTTTCGGATGCACAGACATTAAAGAATTTTAATTTCAGTAATACGTTCAATCTTAAAACGTTGGAAGACGCTGCAGTAGAGGGCGGCGGTAGTAAAAATGATGTTTATGATATCATTACCAATATGCTTCAGCAAGAGCAGCCGACTGCTAGGATTACCCTCTGCCCATACAGCAGATCCACCGAATGGGAAAAATATGTGCCGAATGAAAACGGTACCGGAGGAACATGGCAGGGCTGGAAAGACTGGAATGAAAGTGCAGTAGAAAGAACATTTACAAATGTTTCCGGCACAAAGTACAGGGCAGTTACAAAACTGATTGCAGATGAAGGGTTTCTCTTCAGCAGTGATGTTCGCGATGAGGTAGTTTCTAAAGTAGAAGCGAACGATTCCAGTGCAGTAACAACTGTAAAATTATCGGAAAAAAGCAGGTATCTGACCATTACCACATATTACGGCGTAACCGGCGATGATGATGCGGCAATTCAGGATAATATCTGTGAAATCGAAGAGCTTATCGTAGAAACCGGAGAAGATGAAGAAGTAAAACTGATCTATAATCCGGCTGAGGATGCAACGCAGGAATCCGTAACGATTCCGAAACCACAGGCAATATTTGCAAAATGTACCAAGCATGAAAATGCAGATGTGGAAATTTCGTATGCATTGGAAGACGGTACGCAGGAAAATGCATATATTAAGCTGGAGACGACTTCGGAGGGAGGATTGAAGATTACTCCGAAACAGTCTTCCAAACTTACCATCGGACACGTTCCGCTGCATGTGGTTGTTACGGCGGCTTTAAAGGACGGAAATGATCCTGTGAAAGATCCGGTAAATAATAAGGCGATTCAGAAGACAGAAACGATCCGTGTGGAAGTAGACGAACCGGCTGCAAGCGAAAACCAGAAGATTACGAGAGCGCCCGAAATCCAAATTACAGCTCCGAAAGCACAGACATATCCAAGAGTTGCAGATATCCGTATATCGGAGGAAGCGGTTCATCATGAAGACATCGGAGACCGAATGGATCCGAAAGCAACCTTTGTACAGCTGACAAAGAGCACGATGGATCAGTATATTGAGGAAGATGACAGAATTACCAATGAAAACCCTGCACAGGGCGTACCGTCTACGGTTGCAGATCCCAAAATTGTCAATAAAGAAGGTATCTGGGCTTACAGCGGTCAGGGACAGACGCCGGGACTGGAAAACAAATTTGACGTATACGGCAAGGATGTAAAAGTAATCGCTTTTAAACTCTGGCTGGAAAAATGGCCTACCGCCGGAAAAGTAAGTATATTCGGCAAAGGAAGCCAGTATGCGATCCAGTTGGATGCCGGTTCTAAGGATATACTGATGTTTATGGAAAATGACGGAACCAAACATGACGGAACCAATTTAGGAGATTCCGACAGTACGCCGGATAAAAAGAAGCACGGCTGGCCGGAAGAGAGATATAAAGTGAAAGATGCAACCGCTTATCATCCGGAAACAAATCCGGACGGATTTTTAAAGAGATGGCATAATATTTTTATGGTTGTGGACGGCAAAAAATACCAGCGTTTGTACGTAGATGGAAATCCGTCTGTAACGGCAGAGGACAGAAAAAATCTTACGGCAATTGCAACGGACAGCCCGGCACAAGGCAAAAAGCCGTTTATGTTCGGTTACAATGTGGCAGATACAGACGACAATGGCACGCCGAACTGGTGGAAGCAGCTGTTTACGGAAGAGTACGGTTATATCGCAGACTTTGAGTTCTATACGGACAAAAACTACTATAATATGGTAAACGGCTCCGGAGACGATATATCGGCAGCGCAGGTAATCAGCGACAGTCTGGCAAAAGATATTAATATTACAGAGCTTGAGGAGAATCATCCGGGCAATTTGGATGCAGTTATTACGAACCTGCTCCAGACGTCAAATCCTGCCGTAAATATTTCTGTAAACCCGTATACGGCAAAAACCGTATGGCAGCAGAAGGCAGCGGACGGCAGCGTATCGGAGCCGAAACCAAAAGAGCCGTTTGGCCACGCTTCTGTTTATACTTCCACAACAACATTGACGGCACACGACGGATTTGAATTTGATCCGGCAGTGAAAGACGCTGTTAAACTGACTGCAGTAGCTGCAGAAGGAGATGATCCGGAAAAACTTGAGGCGCCCACGGTGACGACGGAACTGAAAGCGAACGATAAGGGAGAAGCAAATAAAGTATTAGTCGTTACGGCTACATACGCAAAGACCGAGTCCGCTCCGTGTACGTGCGGTATCGTAAGCATTACGCCGCAGGCTCCGATCAATATAGAGATTCCGGAAAACGAGACAACGGCACAGGTACAGGCGCCGAGACTGACGGCGGCAGATGTGGCATTGGACGATTGCCAGACCGATCGGCATACATACGATCCGGATGCACAGAAACGCGTGAACTTTACATACAGTGTTCCGGAAGCTTCATCGGATCTCATTGAGCTGAGTGAAGACGCAGCGACAATTACAGCAAAGAAACCCGGAAATGCTGCCGTTGAGATCAAGGCAGAGTATCAGTATGAAAAAGCGCAGGGCGAATGGGAAACCATCACGAATACGGCAGGCGTAAAGGCAGAAAAGACAATCACCGTAACCGTAAACGTAACCAAAGAAGGGGCGGCAGATCCGGAGGATATTCTTGTACTCGGAACACTTGTGACAGACGTGAAAGAGAAGTTCCCGGCGGCAGACGAGGGCGATTACACACCCGAGGCTTGGAAAAATCTGCAGGATGCGTTAAAAGAAGCAGAAGGCTATACCGCGGCAGGCAGCGGCGCAACGGCGGCGCAGGTTTCCGGCGTGACAGCGAAGATCAATCAGGCAGTTGCGGCTATGGCAGCTGCAAAGAGCGAAAAAGGGCTTGCAAAAGACGCCCTGAAAGCGGCGCTTGCGCAGGCAGAAGCTCTTTATAAAACCAACAATGCCGACAAGAAATATACAGACGCCAGCTGGGCTGCGTTCAAAAAAGCATACGAGGATGCACAGAGCAAACTGGCAACCGCGGATGCGGCGACGCTGAAAGCATTGACAAATGCTCTGAAAGCGGCATCGACGACAGGCTTAAAGCTTGCAGAGAACGGAGGCACATCTTCCGTAAAAGACGGGCAGATCTTAAACGGTCCGAACGGAACCTATCAGGTAGTCAGCGCAAAAGATAAAACGGTGATCATCACGAAAGGAAAAGACGCCAAGACGATCAAGATCGGACCCACCGTTGTAATCGATAAAGTTACCTATAAAGTTATCGGTATCGGGAAAGGCGCATACAAAGGATTAAAGCTGGCGAACAAAGTAATTATCAATGCAAATGTCAAAGAGATTGGCGCGAACGCATTTGAAAAATCCAAAAAGATCAAAAGCGTAACCATCGGAAAGGACGTTGCCAAGATCGGAAAGAAAGCATTTTTCCAGTGTTCTAAATTAAATAAAGTAATTATAAAAGGAAAAGCTTTGAAAGATAAGGGCGTAGGAAATTCGGCATTTAAGAAGACGGCAAAGAAAGCCTCTGTAAAATGGGGCGGCGTGAAAGGAAAAGCCCGCACGAAGCTGAAGAAGAAACTGAAAAGAGCAGGCCTTAAGGTAAAATAAATAAAAAGTAAGGCAGGCATTTGTGCCCAAAAGCTGCCGTTTTGCGAAGTAAGATCGTAAAGCGGCAGCTTTTTTCTATGGCAGGCGGCTGTCTGGCTTTGTTGGAATTTATTTTCAAAAAGAGCGGGACATACGGTCTGGGAATGCAAAAGGAAGTTCGTATCAAGAGCAGATGTTTCTGCCGGGAATTTGAAATAAGAGGGACGTTTATATTGAAAGGAAGCGGAATTGATGATATACTCGAATATATAGTCATTGTAATCATTGCAGTTTGCAACCGGATAAGGAGAATATAGACATATGGAACAATATAAGCAGGAATTTATAGAATTTATGGTAGAAAGCGATGTATTGAAATTCGGTGATTTTACGTTAAAGAGCGGCAGAAAGTCTCCGTTTTTTATGAATGCCGGCGCGTATGTGACAGGATCTCAGCTGATGCGCCTGGGCGAATATTATGCAAAGGCCATTCACGACCGCTACGGAGAAGAGTTTGACGTTTTATTCGGACCGGCATACAAAGGGATTCCGCTCAGCGTGGCAGCCTGCATCGCATTTTCGAAACTGTACGGAAAAGAAATCCGCTATAGTTCCAACCGTAAGGAGATCAAAGACCATGGAGATACGGGCATTTTGCTGGGCAGTAAGTTAAAAGACGGCGACAGAGTTGTTGTGATTGAAGATGTGACGACGTCAGGCAAATCCATCGAAGAGACGTTTCCGATCTTACAAGCGCAGGGAGATATCAAAGTTATCGGACTGATGGTCTCGTTAAACCGAATGGAAGTCGGCCGCAACGGAACGATGAGCGCACTGGATGAGATCAGGGAGACGTATGGGTTTGAGACAAATGCAATCGTGACCATGGCAGAAGTGGTGGAATATCTTTACGGACGTCCCTGTCAGGGAAAAATTATCATTGACGATACATTAAAAGCTGCAATCGATGAATACTATAAAGAGTATGGAGTGAATTAGGTCAGACAATTTCAAAGGAGAGAATTTTGGAGGAAAAAAACAGGAGGAAGTTCGTTCGGGGAGTAGAAATTCTCTTATTTGCAGCGTATCTTGCGGTACTTTGTTATTTTTTGTTTTTTGCGGAAAATCTGGGAAGGGCATTTACGGAACGGGAGTATCACTATAACCTGATGCCGTTGAAAGAGATCAGACGGTTTATCACATACCGGCATACGCTGGGGTTTTGGTCGGTGTCTTTAAATCTGGCGGGAAACGTAGTAGCGTTTATTCCGTTTGGCGTGTTTCTTCCGCGTTTGTTTCCAGGGTGCCGGAAATTTTTTTTGACCATGCTGTTTGGTTTTGAATTCAGCCTTTGTGTGGAGTTGATTCAGCTTGTCGGGAAAGTGGGGAGTTTCGACGTAGACGATATCTTGTTGAACACAATGGGAGGCATTCTTGGCTTCTGCTGCTATCGGGTGTCTGTCCGTTTGGCCAGAAACAGACGAAGCGGCGATTGGAGTATGGAGGAAAACGATGAGAAGAAAAAATCATTATAAATTTACCGGGAAAAGACATTCAAGGAGAGGGATGCTTGCCTGCTTTTTAGCGGCGGCATCCATCTTTGCGCTGGCTTACTTGATCGGCAATTCGTTTCTGCAGAAGGGAGACGGCAGCGTCTATCTGGGCAGCGCCGGGATTCTGGCGTTGGCGGCGGCGCTCGCGTCATTTGTGCAGGCGGTAAAGAGCGTGAGGGAGGAAGATACGTTTCGGGGCATTCCCGTGGCGTCCGTCGTACTTTCCGTGCTGGCGTCCGGAGCATGGATTGCACTGTATACCGTTGGTTTTATGATGTAGAGAGGATAAGGGGGATGAAACGGCATGGATGCAGAATTATTTCGGCAGCAGCTGCGTTTTATACTGGAAATTGACAAGCAAAAGAAAATCGGACGGCAGACGTATCTGTCGGACGGCAGCAGAAAAGAAGGCGATGCGGAGCATGCGTGGCATATGGCGGTGATGGCGTTTTTGCTTGCGAATTATGCAAATGAACCGATCGACGTATTAAAAGCGGTGAAGATGGCGCTTCTGCACGACGTGATTGAAATCGATGCAGGCGATACGTATGCGTACGATACCGAAGGAAATAAGACGAAGCGAAAGCGGGAGGAAGCGGCGGCGGACAGGATCTACGGCATGCTTCCGCAGCAGCAGAAGGAAGAATACCGGGCGCTTTGGGAGGAATTTGAAGCGATGGAGACGCCGGAGGCGAAATTTGTCAATGCACTGGATAAAGTACAGCCCCTGATGTTAAATCATGCCTCCGGAGGGATTTCCTGGAGAGAGCACGGCATTCATAAAGATCAGGTGCTGGCTCGAAATGCAAGGACCTGCGAAGGCAGCGAAACGTTATGGGAGTATGCAAAGCATCTGATCGAAGAAAACGTAAAAAACGGAAATTTAGCGGAGTAAAAGAAATGAGCGGTCAGGAACGATTCAAAGAATCAAACGAAGAAATCAAAGAGCGGTATGATCTGGCGTCTTCCCGCATTTCATCTATTTGCGGGGAAGAGACGGTGCCGGGGAAATACCGGGATTATTTTTGCCGGACGGCAGAATTTATCTGTCTGGTCAATGAAGTTTTGCATATGAAAGAGACAAACGTGCTGGAGTGGCGGAGTTTAAAAGAATGCGAACAGATGAATGAACAGCTGTATGCGGCGATTCTTCCCGAACGGTATGAGGACAGCTATGCAAATCCTGCGGCGGCTGTGCGTAAACTGGGTGATGTGTTTGGCGGGATTCTCTGTTTTTTATTTGCGGAACTGCGGTCTATGATCGGCTATGCGTTTGAAGGCCGAAAGGAGCGCATGACGATCTGGATGGAATTGTTTGTCGAAATTTATAACTGTTTTGAGTCCGACGAAGAACCGGACAAACGAGAAGTAGAGCAGATCGTGTATTGGTTTTTCCATGATTACAGTGAAGTATTTGCCGAAGATAAGGTGCGGCATCTGGTGGATCCGGCGTACGATTATTTTACCGGCATCGTGATGGAGTCCGATTTGTCAGACCTGCGCTATTTGTACCGTTACGGCGAGTATATCGGCGGCAGCGAGAGGCAGACGGCTGAATTTTTAAACACGTTAAGCGAGGCGGAGATTTGTGCGATGGCGGATACGATGACGGACGGGTTTCGGATCGGCTATGAAAAGCTCGGCAAAGATCTCTCTCGGAAAGATACGGTCTGTCTGGAATATCCGGTGGGATTTGAGCGTGTGATACGCGCGGCGGTTCGAAATTTTAAGGACATGGGATTAGAGCCGACCATTTACCGGAATCCCGTTTCTTCCTTTGCTTCGGGAGGCGGCAGAAAACGCGGCTGCTATACGAAATCCGTAAACAAACAGTTTGAATTTGACCATAAGGCAGACAGTTCGTTTTATCTGGACAAAGCATTTGTGGAGCGCAGGCTTAGGACCATGCAGCTTGCGTTTGAAACGTATAAGAAACAGGCGGGGCGGCATGCCGGGCCCGCAGTGACGGAAATGTTTGGAGAAGCGCCTTTTGAGCCAAAGATCAAACCGGAAGCGCCCAAATATACCGGCAGGCAGAATGCATTAAATGTCTATCAGATGAGCCGGCTTGGCGAAATCACAAATACCTATATTCCGGGAGACGAGCGGAGTTTTACCATTATATCGTATCCGATTCCGGCGATTGGTCCTGCGTTTGAAGCCGTGTTCCGCGAGACGGTCAGGGTGAATACGCTGGATTCTATGCGGTATTGTACGATGCAGCAGAAGATGATCGACGTGCTGGATCTGGCGCAGAGCGTTCATGTGACCGGAAAAGGCGGCAATCGGACCGATCTTTGGATCCGGATTCATCCGATTTCGGATCCGTCCAAAGAAACGGCGTTTGAAAACTGTGTGGCGGACGTCAATATACCGGTAGGAGAAGTGTTTACGACTCCTGTACTGGAGGGGACAAACGGAACGCTGCATGTGAAGCAGGTGTATTTGAACGATTTCAATTATCGGAATCTGGAGCTGGAATTTTTGGACGGCAGGATCGTACGGTATACCTGTACGAATTTTGAGACGGAAGAAGAAAATCACAGATATCTGTATGAAAATCTTCTGCAGCAGCATCAGACGCTTCCTATAGGAGAATTTGCCATCGGGACGAATACGACGGCGTACCGGATGGCGAGAGATTTTCAGATCGAAGATAAACTTCCGATTTTGATTGCGGAGAAGACAGGACCGCATTTTGCGGTAGGGGATACCTGTTATTCCCATGCGGAGGATACGAAAGTATATAATCCGGACGGAAAAGAGATTATTGCGCGGGATAATTCAATCTCGATCCTTCGGAAAGAGGATGCGTCGAAGGCTTATTTCAACTGCCATACGGATATTACAATTCCATATGATGAGCTGGATGCCATTACGGCGGTGATGGCGGACGGAAGCCGCGTGGATCTCATACGGGACGGTAAGTTTGTAGTGGAAGGGACAGAGGAATTGAATCTGCCGCTGTGACTATTGTGTTTCACTGCGACACAGGTTATAATTCCCTATGAAAGAAAATAAATATCCAAAGAAGAAAAGGAGCGTAATCATGGCAAAAGTAGGAATAGTGATGGGCAGCGATTCGGACATGCCCGTGATGGCAAAGGCGGCGGATGTGCTGGAACAGTTGGGGATCGCATATGAGATGACGATCATTTCTGCGCACAGAGAGCCGGATGTATTTTTTGAATATGCAAAGTCGGCGGAAGAGAAGGGATTTAAGGTGATCATTGCGGGAGCGGGTATGGCGGCCCATCTTCCGGGTATGTGTGCGGCAATTTTCCCTATGCCTGTGATCGGCATTCCGATGCATACGACGTCTCTGGGCGGCAGGGATTCTTTGTATTCGATCGTACAGATGCCAAGCGGAATTCCGGTTGCCACGGTTGCGATTGGCGGCGGCGTGAATGCGGCGCTTCTTGCGGCAAAGATTCTTGCGGTCAGCGACGGGGAACTTCTGCAGAAATTAAAAGATTATTCCCGGGAATTGAAGGAACAGGTTCAGGCAAAGGACGCAAAGTTAAAGGAAGCAGGTTATAAAAATTATACAAAATAAAGGAGAGTAAAATGGATTATAAAAACGCGGGCGTAGATATAGAAGCCGGTTACAGATCAGTAGAGTTGATGAAAAAACATGTGCAGGAGACGATGCGCAAAGAGGTGCTTACCGGCCTGGGAGGATTTTCCGGCGCGTTTTCCATGAAAGGATTTCAGCATATGGAACGTCCTACGCTGGTATCCGGGACGGACGGCGTAGGGACCAAATTAAAACTGGCATTTCTTTTGGACCGGCATGATACGGTCGGGATTGATTGTGTGGCAATGTGCGTCAACGACATTGCCTGTGCGGGCGGCGAGCCGTTGTTTTTCCTGGATTATATTGCATGCGGCAAGAATTATCCGGAAAAGATTGCAGAAATTGTGAAAGGCGTTGCAGAAGGCTGCAAATTGGCAAAAGCCGCGCTGATCGGGGGCGAAACGGCGGAAATGCCGGGCTTTTATCCGGAGGACGAGTACGATCTGGCAGGGTTTGCCGTAGGTATCGTAGACGAAGCAGATATTATTACCGGAAAAGATCTTGCGGCGGGAGACGTATTGATCGGCATGGCAAGTTCCGGCGTGCATTCCAACGGATTTTCTCTGGTCCGTAAAGTTTTTCCGATGGAAAAAGAAGCGCTGCAGACGTACCATGAAGAACTGGGCGCTACGTTGGGAGACGCGCTTTTAGCGCCGACTAAAATATATGTCAGAGCATTGCAGAGCATCAAAGAGGCAAAGGTAAGGGTAAAAGCGTGCAGTCATATTACGGGCGGCGGATTTTATGAAAATATTCCGAGAATGCTTCCGGACGGCAAACGCGCAGTAGTGGAAAAGAACAGTTATCCGATTCCTCCGATTTTTACCATGCTGCAGAGAGAGGGACAGATCGCGGAGCAGATGATGTATAATACGTATAATATGGGGCTTGGCATGGTGCTTGCCGTTGCGCCTTCGGACGCGGATACGGTCATGGAGGCGATCCGGGCAGCCGGAGAAGTTCCGTATCTGGTAGGAAAGATCGAAGACGGCGAAAAAGGAGTCGTATTATGTTAAAGATTGCGGTTTTGGTATCCGGCGGAGGCACGAACCTGCAGGCGGTCATCGACGCGATTGCAGCCGGGACGATTACGAACAGCCGGATTGAAGTAGTGATCAGCAATAATAAAAATGCCTATGCACTGGAACGTGCGGCTCAAAACGGGATTCCACACCGCTGCATCTCTCCGAAAGACTTTGCGGACAGGGACGAATTTAACCGCCAGCTGCTTTTGGCATTAAATTCCTATTCGGTGGATCTTGTCGTTTTGGCAGGGTTTCTGGTTGTGATTCCGCCGGAGGTGATCGCGGCGTATAAAAACCGCATCATTAATATCCACCCGTCTTTGATTCCGTCTTTTTGCGGAACGGGTTATTACGGACTGAACGTACATAAGGGAGCGCTGCTAAGAGGAGTCAAGATTACCGGAGCTACGGTGCATTTTGTCGACGAAGGGACGGATACGGGACCGATTCTTCTGCAGAAAGCGGTCGAAGTAAAAGAAGACGATACGCCGGAGAGCCTGCAGCGCAGAGTGATGGAAGAAGCGGAGTGGAAGATTCTGCCCAAAGCGATCCATTTGATTGCAAACGGCAGGGTGGAAGTAGAAAACGGAAAGACATTGATCCGATCAGAGAAAGGAATGGATACCATATGAAAGTATTGATCGTAGGAGGCGGCGGCAGGGAACATGCCATTGCGGCAAGCGTGGCAAAAAGCAGCCGCGTAGATAAAATATATTGTGCGCCCGGCAATGCCGGAATCGGAACAATTGCGGAATGTGTGCCGATCGGCGCGATGGAATTTGACAGACTGGTTTCGTTTGCCAAAGAAAACGAAATTGATTTTACGATCATCGGTATGGACGACCCGTTGGCGGGCGGCATCGTAGACGAATTTGAGGCGGCAGGGTTAAAAGTATTCGGTCCAAGGAAAAATGCGGCCATTTTGGAGGGCTCCAAGGCGTTTTCCAAAGATCTGATGAAAAAATACGATATTCCGACGGCGGCTTACGAGACGTTTGATCATCCGAATGATGCGCTTTCGTATCTGGAACACGCAAAACTGCCGATCGTGCTGAAAGCGGACGGGCTTGCGCTTGGAAAAGGCGTGTTGATCTGCAAGACGCTGGAAGAAGCGAAAGCCGGCGTGAAAGAAATCATGGAAGATAAAAAATTCGGTTCCGCCGGAAACCATATGGTCGTGGAGGAATTTATGACGGGGCGGGAAGTTTCCGTACTTTCTTTTGTGGACGGAAAGACCATTCAGATCATGTCTTCCGCACAGGACCACAAGCGTGCGAAAGACGGCGACGAGGGCTTAAATACCGGAGGAATGGGGACGTTTTCCCCCAGCCCGTTTTATACGCCCGAGGTGGATGCGTTCTGCAGAGAGCATATTTATCAGAAGACGGTGGATGCCATGGCTGCAGAAGGAAGAGAATATAAGGGCGTCATTTTCTTTGGCTTGATGCTGACAGAGGACGGACCGAAGGTGTTAGAGTATAATGCGAGATTCGGAGATCCGGAAGCGCAGGTTGTCCTGCCCAGAATGAAAAACGATATCATCGATGTAATGGAAGCGTGTGCAGACGGAACTCTGGATCAAATCGAACTGGAATTTGAAGACAATGCGGCGGTCTGTGTCGTACTGGCCTCTGCCGGATATCCGGTTTCGTATGAAAAAGGATTTGAAATCAAAGGAGAAGAGAATTTTGCAGATAAAGACGGTTACTACTGTTTCCATGCCGGGACGAAGTTAAACGAAAACGGAAAAGTCGTGACAAACGGCGGCCGCGTACTTGGCATAACGGCAAAAGGAGCCGGCTTAAAAGAAGCCAGAGCGAATGCATATGCGGCGGCGGAATGGATTTCCTTTGACAATAAATATATGCGGCATGATATCGGAAAAGCAATCGACGAGGCTTAGGATACCGAAAAAGGATCTGCCTCCGGCCGGGCTTTGAAATACCGGAACAGAAAAACTGCCGGCGTCTGTAAAAACGGGAGCATCCTGCAGCGGAAAGGAGACAGGAGATCATTATGAAACAAGGGGTCATTTTTGACATGGACGGAACCTTATGGGATTCTTCGGATCATGTGGCAAAGTCCTGGGATCAGGTGGTTCGGAAAGAGAAAAACGGGCTTCGGGAGATTACAAGGGAAGATATTCAAAACGTGATGGGGCTTACGATGACGGATATTGCAAAAACATTGTTCCCCATGCTGGATGAGGAAGAAGCCATTGCGCTGACAGACCGCTGCGGGGAATACGAAAACGCGTATCTGCGTATGCATGGAGGCATGTTATACCCGCGGTTAGAAGAGACATTGAAAATTCTTGCCCAAAAGTATCCGCTTTATATTGTAAGCAACTGTCAGAAAGGCTATATTGAAGCGTTTTTGGATTATTATGGATTTTGGAAGTATTTTCAGGATACGGAGTGTTTTGGAAACAACAACATGGGCAAGGCGTTCAATATCGGTCTGGTTGTGAAAAGGAACGGCATAGACCATGCGGTTTATGTGGGAGATATTCAGGGAGATTACCGTGCGAGCAAAGAAGCGGGTGTGGATTTTGTACATGCGGCGTACGGGTTTGGACGGATCCATGAGAAGGTTCCTGCGGTTACGGCATTGGAAGAATTACCGAAAATGCTGGAAATGATTTTTTCAGAGTGACGCGTGGATGAAGTTGAAAACAGAAACAGCATGTGAATGCGATACCATTAGGTCAGAAGGCTGCAGCAGCCGTTCTGGCCTTTCTTTTGTCTTTTTCCCGGAGACGTGTTACGGGAATCGAACGCTTGGGGAGGCTGTTCGGACCAATCTCGTTTTCAGAGTATTCGATAGACAGGCATGGACAAGTCCTGAAAACAAATTTAGAGTCTATGCATATACTTTATTATACGCGCCGGAAATCCCGATATGATGGTTTTTAACAGCAGCGGTAAAATCAGATGCTCCGGCGCGGCAGGATCGTCATTTGGACGTTTTAATGCGCAGAATGCTTGTGTTATTACCAAGATCCAATAGAAACGAGGTGGTTCGATTGAATAATATGAATACGAATTGGATGCTTCAGCTGCAGAATCTGTTTGGCATGGGAGGGAATTTTAACAGAAACTTCAGTCAAAACGTGCCGCAGTATCCGCCCCATTGTGAAGCAGAGGGAAACACGGCGTCGTCCGATTCTTCCTGCCATACAGGCAGTGAGGGATCGGAAAAAGAGGATTCTTCCTGCTGCTGTGAACCCGAATCGGAAAAGACGGAAGAAGAGCAAGAGTGTGAATGCAGAGAGCCGGATCCGTCGGGATGCCCGTGTGAATGCAGAGAGCCGGGTCCGTCGGGATGCCCGTGTGAGCGCGGAGAACCAGGTCCGCCGGGATGTCCGGGCGAGCGCGGAGAGCCGGGTCCGCAGGGAGCCAGAGGAGAACCGGGTCCGCCGGGGTGTCCGGGGGAACGCGGAGAACCGGGGCCGCAGGGAGTCACAGGTCCGCAGGGACCGCAGGGGGCAACCGGACCGCAGGGACCAAGAGGGGAACCGGGACCGCGCGGACCGGCGGGGCCTTGCGGCTATCCGCAGAATAGCGCGTTTGCGTCATTTTTCGGTCGGGATCTTTTTTTGCCGGAAAGCGCAAGTCTTCCGCTTAAAACGGATATACCGGATGTTACCCAAAATATATCTCTGTGCAATGACTATTCCGTGGCGCTTGCGCCCGGGTATTATGCGGTTTATTATTATTTATCCACGGAAATGAAAAGACATGGGTTTATCGAGCTTACGCCGATATTTAATGACTGCGGGCAGACGATATATGCCTCGCGCGCAGAGACAGGAAGCCGAAAGGAACTGCTTGTCATATCAAGATATTTTATTGCGGAAATCCCCAGTGCCTCGATGCTTTTTTTTGCATGGAATTCTTCGGCAGGCGTTTCCAAAATTAATATGAATGTAAGCATAGAAAAGCTTGGCAGGCAATAATTCAAAGAAGGGGAGGATGCGTATATGCCGACCATAAGCCTTTGCATGATTGTCAAAAATGAGGAACTGCATCTTGCACGCTGTCTTGACAGCGTGGCGGAACTGGTAGACGAGATTATCGTTGTAGATACCGGTTCTACAGACCGGACGATAGAAATAGCGTCCGAGTATACATCCAAAGTTTATTCGTATCCATGGAAAGATGATTTTTCGGACGCCAGAAACTATTCTTTTTCTAAGGCGTCGATGGATTACTGTATGTGGATGGATGCAGACGATATTTTAAAAGATACAGAAAAAGAAAAATTTCTGAACTTAAAGCAGACTTTGCAGCCGGATACCGATATTGTTATGATGAAATATAATACGGCTTTTGATGAAGCCGGAAAACCGTCTTTTTCTTATTTCAGGGAAAGATGGATCCGAAATTGTTCCAAATACCGCTGGGTCGGCGCAGTCCATGAAGTAGTTCCTCCGGTTGGCAGACTCGTTTATTCGGACATCGCAATTAGTCACAAAAAAATGCGTGCCTGGGATCCTGACCGGAATCTGAGAATATATCGGAAGCTGCTTGCGGAGGGAAAGACGTTGGATTTGCGGCAGCAATATTATTACGGGCGTGAGCTGTATTATCACAAACAATACGAAGAGGCTGTTTCGGAGCAACCGGGGCAACCGGAGCAACAGGAGCAGATGGAGCAACTGGGGCAACCGGAGCAACAGGAGCAGATGGAGCAACTGGGGCAACCGGGGCAACAGGTGCTGCCGGTACGGGAGCAATTATTCCGTTTGCATCAGGACTTCCGGTTGCCTTGACGACAATTGCCGGAGGACTTGCGGGACTTCCTGCTTTTGTTGGATTTGGAAGCAGCGTGCAGGGGCTTACGATTTTAGGATCGACGATTGATATTACAAATGCTGCAGGAACACTTACGAACTTTGCGTTTCAGGTTCCGCGTGCCGGTATCATTACCTCATTCAGCGCGTTCTTTAGTACAACGGCGGCGCTTTCTTTACTGGGTTCCAATGTGACGGTAAATGCGCAGATCTATCAATCCGCAACGCCGAACAACGTATTTTCTCCGATTGCCGGAACGCTGATCAATCTGACACCGTCGCTTACCGGAGTGATATCCATCGGTACATTATTAAATGGATCGCTTACAGGACTCAATATCCCGGTAACGGCTCAAACTCGGCTTATGCTGGTATTTTCGGCAACGGCAAGCGGCCTGTCGCTGCTCAATACGGTTGCAGGTTATGCAAGTGCCGGTTTAGGTATTAATTAATGCCGTGAAATAGAAAATCCCGGAAGTTTCGTTTTTCGGAACTTCCGGAATTTTTTGACGAATCGCACAGTTAGGCGTCGTTTTCCCTGCAGATATGTTCGTGTGGCCGGTCACCTTGGATAACAGCTGTCGCGGTTTACGATGCGGCAGGGAAATTCAATCCGCACGGATTCGGTATGTTTTTTTGCCATCCGGTCTAATAACAGAGTGACAGCCATATGTGCCATTTCTTTTCTTGGAATATGGATCGTCGTTAAAAACGGTGTCGTATTTTCACTGTCCTCAATGTTATCAATGGAAATTACGGAAATGTTTCGTTTGATGTTCCGTTTTTGTGCCTTTAAAATCCGAAGGACTTCAATTGCGGTGACATCATTTGCACAGAAAACGGCAGAAAAATCCTGTGCACTTTCCAGTAATTCAGAAAAAGCTGCGTGTGCAGATTCTCTTGTCTGGTCGGTTTGCTTGATCCACTCATAATTCATCGGAAGATGATTGCGGATCAGGCAGTTGCAGTAGCCGATGTATCGGCTTTCGTGCGAACAGTCTCCGATATAAGCGATATTTTTATGACCAAGGGAAATCAGATGCTTCATGGCAAGCTCGGCGGCTTTCTGGCCGTCGCATACGACTTCGTCTACATTGAAATTCATTGGATTTCTCCAGATTCCTACGATATTATTGTTTAAGGACATAATCTGGCTAAGAAGCTGTTCCGAACAGCGGCCGAGTATGATCACGCCCTGGGAGTTAGCGAGTGAGTCCGGGGAAAGGTTTTCTTCTGTGTAGATAATTTCATCGATCACCGCCTGATTTTCATAGAGAGAAATTTCAAGACTGCGGAATAATTCGTAAAAAAACGGATCTGCATCCAGAACCTTGATGCGTGCGAGCACAATGCTGATATGCCGTACGGATGTTTCGTCCTTAACACGGCTTTTCAGTTTTCTTGCATTTTCATTGCGGCAGTATCCGATTTCTCTTGCGGCCTGAAATATGTTATCGCGTACTTGTTTGGAAGCACAGGTAGAGGAAACGTTGTTTAAAACTCTTGAGACGGTAGAGGGAGAAACGCCTGTCATTTCTGCGATTTTCTTTAACGACATAACAATCTCCTTATTTTTGGGGCGTTATTACCGGGTTTCCGTCCGCATTCAATAAAGGGGTCAATCCTCCGGCATGTCCGGTTGCTGTAAACAGATAGTTGACGCCTGTTTCCTGGTCGATCAGAATTATGTTCAAGGTACTAAGGAAAGACCCTTCTTGGTATACTGTTAGAAATCTGTTCTCTTTTTTCATTGCAGATATTCTCCTTTCAAACTACATATCTGTCGTTTTCTTTCTATTATACAATGCTGCCGTAAAAAGCACAACTATTACGGTCAGGAAGCGGGCGATAACAGTTTAATAGAGCAAACGTTTGAGTTATAAGTGATTGACAAAACGGCTGTTATTCCTTTATTATTCTCTATGACAAAGAAAGAAACGGCAAACGAGAGGCAATCGTTTGCGTAAATTTGAAAGAGAACAGGAGAGGAAGCGGAAGATGAAAAAAAGAAATTGGATTCGGAACGCAATATGTTTTATGATGACGGCGGTATGTATGACGGGGGTATTTGCAGGGTGCGGAGACAAGAAGGATGACGGGACGCTTACATTTACCAATGTGTCTTACGATCCGACGCGTGAGTTTTATGAGGCATATAACAAAATGTTTGCCGAACATTATAAAGAAGAAACGGGGAATGAGATCGAGCTTGTGCAGTCTCACGGCGGCTCCGGTTCGCAGGCGCGTTCCGTGATCGAAGGAAACGATGCGGACGTTGTCACGCTGGCGCTTGCCCACGATATTACGGCGATCGAGGAAGCAGGACTGATCGAGGAAGGATGGATGGACGAATTTGAGAAAAACAGTTCTCCTTATACGTCGACGATCGTGTTTCTGGTACACAGCGGAAATGAAAAAGGAATCAAAGACTGGGACGATCTGACAGAAGAAGGCGTTGAGATCATTACGCCGGACCCAAAATCTTCCGGCGGCGCATGCTGGAATTTCCTGGCGGCATGGCAGTATGCGAAGGAGACGTTTGGCGGGGACGAAACGAAGATGAAAGATTTCGTATCGAAAGTGTATGATAATGTACTGGTTATGGATTCCGGCGCAAGAGGAGCGACGACGACGTTTGTGGAAAACGGACAGGGAGATGTGCTGATCGCGTGGGAAAACGAAGCGCTTTTGACGCTTCAGGAATATCCGGGAGAATATGAGCTTGTGACGCCGAGCATCAGTATTTTAGCTGAGCCTTCCGTAGCCATTGTAGATGAAAATGCAGACAAAAACGGCACGCAGGAAACGGCAAAAGCTTATCTGGAATACTTATATACGCAGGACGCGCAGCGTCTGGCGGGTACGCATTTTTACCGGCCGTCGGATGAGTCGGTGCTGCAGGAGTTTTCAGATACGTTTGATCTGTCTGTCAATCTGTGTACAATTGACGATTTTGGCGGCTGGGATCAGGCGTATGCAGATTTCTTTGCAGACGACGCTATTTTTGATGAAATCTATAGTAATCAGTAGGAGGCAGCAGCATTGAAACAGGCACAGGCAAAAAAAAGAAAATCCATTATTCCGGGATTCGGAATGAGTATGGGCGTTACGGTTGCGATGCTTTCGCTGATTATTCTGATTCCGCTGGCGTCGGTTCTTGCCTATTCGTTCCGGTTGTCCCCTGGAGAATTTGCGGAGCTTATGACGCGTCCAAACGTTGTGCAGTCGTTTGTTACAAGCATTGGCTGCGCGCTGTTTGCGGCAGTGATCAACTGCGTATTCGGTGTCATACTGGCATGGGTGCTGGTGCGCTATGAGTTTCCGGGAAAAAGGCTGATGGACGGTATGATTGAGCTTCCGTTTGCGCTGCCGACAGCGGTGGCAGGCATTACGCTGACGAAAATGTATTCGGACAGCGGTGTTTTGGGCAGGGCATTTGAGAGCATCGGCATTGAAATCGCCTATACGAAAACGGGAATTGTAATTGCCATGATCTTTATCGGCATTCCGTTTGTGGTCCGGGCGATTCAGCCGGTATTAGAAACGCTCTCGCCGTCTTATGAAGAAGCGGCATATATGTTGGGCGCTTCCCGGTTGACTGTATTTTGGAAAATTATTTTTCCGGAAATACGGCCGGCGCTTTTGACCGGATTTGGTCTTGCGCTTGCCAGAGGCATCGGGGAATACGGAAGCGTCATTTACATATCGGGAAACAGTGAGAAAAACGGAACCCAGGTCGTTTCGTATATTATTATGCAGAAGTTAAATTCCGGCAATGTGGACTATGAAGGAGCGGCGGCGATTGCACTTGTGCTGCTTGTGATTTCATTTATCATGCTGTTTTTGATCAATATCATACAGCATGTTGCAAGCCGGCGGACAAATGCGTAGGAGGGGCAGATGAAAGAGAGAAATTCTAAGGTTGTAAAATGGTTTCTGATCGGAATCAGCGCGGCGTTTTTTCTATTGATGCTTGTTATGCCGCTTCTGGAAGTGATCTACCGGGCGCTTGCGGACGGACTGGAATCGTATCGGACGGCGCTTACGGCAGATTATACGCTGTCCGCTTTAAAAGTTACGCTGATTGCAACGCTGATTGCGGTCGCAGTCAATACGGTATTCGGTGTGATTGCGTCCTGGCTGGTGACCAAATTTGATTTTCGGGGAAAAAATGTGCTCTCAACGCTGATTGATATTCCGTTTTCCGTTTCTCCCGTCATTGCGGGTCTTGCCTATATCATGACATTTGGGCGGACCGGATGGGCAAAACCTCTGATCGACGGTATCAACGATGCGCTTGGAACGGACATTGCGCTTGTATTTTCGGTTCCCGCAGTTGTGCTTGCCACAATTTTTGTGACGTTTCCGTTTATCTCCCGAGAGATCATACCGGTATTGTATGCCGAGGGCCGCGACGAAGAAGAGGCGGCAGCCATGATGGGAGCGTCCGGTTTTACGATTTTCAGGAAAATTACGTTTCCGCATATCAAATGGGGGCTGCTGTACGGCATTATTCTCTGCGCGGCAAGGGCGTTTGGAGAATTCGGCGCAGTGTATGCGGTGTCAAAAGCGAGAGGTAAAACGTTTACGCTTCCGCTTGAAATCGATGCTCTTTATATGGCGGGCAGTGCGGATTCGATTACGCAGGCGTTTGCGGTTTCTTCCCTGTTGGTGGGGATGGCGCTTGTAATGCTGATTTTGAAAAATATCGTAGAATATCGCGGAAAAAGAGACGATATTTGATTTTGGAGGATGACCATGTACGTAGAAATGAAAGATATATGCAAAAAATTCGGAGATTACGAGGCGGCAAAACAGATTAATTTCGGGATTGCACAGGGAAAATTAGTCGCATTGCTTGGTCCAAGCGGAAGCGGCAAAACCACGATTTTACGGATGTTGGCAGGGCTGGAGCAGCAGGACAGCGGTGATGTCATTATAGAGGGAAAGGTAGTCAATGACGTTCCCGCAAGCGAGAGGGGTATCGGATTTGTATTTCAGAATTACGCGCTGTTTCGATATATGACCGTTTACGATAACATTGCATTCGGTTTAAAAGTTCAGAAAGCAGACAAACAGCGCATCCATGCACGCGTTATGGAAATGATTTCCCTGATCGGCCTGGAGGGGCTTGAGAAACGTTATCCGAACCAGCTTTCCGGCGGACAGCGGCAGAGAGTTGCGTTTGCCAGGGCGATTGCGCCCAATCCGCAGCTGTTGCTTCTGGATGAGCCCTTTGCCGCGATCGATGCGAAAGTCCGCAAGGATTTGCGGAAATGGTTAAAGGATATGATCCAGAAAGTCGGGATTACCAGTATTTTTGTTACGCACGACCAGGAAGAGGCGGTCGAAGTGGCAGATGATATCATTATTATTAACGAAGGAAAGCTGGAGCAGATGGGAAGCCCGATTACGATTTACAAAAATCCGAAGACGCCGTTTGTGGCACAGTTTATCGGAACTTCCACGATCCTTGAGAATCTTTCCGGCTTTAAAGGATACGGCGATATTCCGGAAGGAAAAAAAGTCATTGTCCGTCCGGAATTTGTCGAAGCATTTAAAAGCGACAATAAAAAGTTTGCCAATCTGATGGACGCCGTAGAAGAGGGTGTGATTGAAAACGTCGTATTCCGCGGGAGCTATCTGGAGCTGACGCTGTCGGTGAACGGCGTCCGCCTGACGACAAACCGTTCGCTTGAGCGGCGGCATGTGGATATCGGGGAGAAAATGTGCGTTCTGCTCTACCGGGCGTACCTGTTTGACGAAGAAGGCGCAGAAATCCGAAAGAATCAGCTTTTGAAGGGGATCGATGTGGAGGCGCTGTAAGAAATGCGATAAGTAAAAAAGATCAGGAAAGCAGAAAAGCGTTTGTCTGGTGGGCAGCCAACGAACGCTTTTGTCTATGGAACGAGAGGATATACAAAATTTCTTCTGCGTTTAATCCAGTATGATGTTTTGAATGGTTTCCATGGTTTTTTGTTTCATGGCATGGATGCGCTTTTGGTCGTAGCCTTCACGGATGGCACTTTCCATCCGGTCTGCGATATAGCCGGCGTCTGTGAGATGCTCCTGTGCGATATACCGGTCCTGACAGCCGATGATTTCCGCAAACAGATTCATCTTATCGTTCCAGACAAGGCCGACCGACGGGATGTTCAGGGATGTGGCGATGATATTGGCGTGCATTCTTGCGGCGATTACGGCGCGGTAACCGGCAATCTTTTTCACCAGTTTTTTTGCGCTGAAAATATGATGTCCGATGTATTCGCGGCGGCTGCGTCCCATTTCTTTTAAAAGCCGCACGCCAAACCGGTATTCTCCGTAAAGTCCGTTTGTAAAAAACTGCCATCGGAAGCCTCTGGTTTCAAGTTCGCCGACAATGTCTTTATACATCTGTTTGACCTGTTTTTCTGAAATACCTGTGCTTCGTTCGGAAAAAATTTCCGGGCGGATCAGTCCGATGCCGATGACGTCGGAGTTTGGATCGCGTTCGATGCCATATGCTTCATTGACCCAGACCGCCGGATCAAACACGAGCGCCGGAGGATATGGTTTCGGCGTTTTCATATATTTTTCAAGCTTTCCGATATCGCCGCGCGTCGTCACCTGTTTTACCTGCGGCAGACGGAACATTTCTTTTAACAGACGGACATTTCTTTTTTTACTTTCTTTCGGTTAATGCCGATCGCATGGATATAAATTTCAATCGAAGGGTACGCTTCTGCATGATGCAGCAGTTTCAGCAGCATCTCATTGAACGGGACGGAGTTCAGGCCGCCTCCCGGGTATACGATGATATCCGTATGGCGCAGGCGTAAGCGGTTTAAGAAAGATAATCTGCAAAATACGTTCGCCATGGAGATTTTCACCGGCAGATTATGTTTTTCTGCGGCTGTTTGGATCAGATAACCGCAGCAGTCGGCAATGATCGGATCACCGTAATTGTGTTTGTATGTTCTCTTATAAATGAGAATATTCTTTTTTTTCACAGGTTGTTCTCCCAAGACAATAGTTTTATACAGTATAGTGCCATAGTTGGCAGGGGTTGTCAACGTTTATCCGCTATGTTTTCGCCGGTTTTAAAGAACCATTGGAATGAGGTGGACGATTGCTGCCGGGTATGATATAACATTTAAATAAGAAGTCGGTATTTTAGCGGTGGGAGTTATGTTCAAAGCTTCCTTAAAAAGTACCGGAGTAAACACAGGTTGTGATATCAATGGAACAGGAGAAATGATGAAAAAGAGGAACAATTATTTTAAATTGGGATATTGGATATTTTTATATGCAGTTTTTTTAGCGGGCTGTTCAAAAGAACATGGCCCAGAAGAAAAGATTGCTGTGGGAGCTGTAACAGAAGGAATGGAGGAAGAGAACACGCAGCAGCGGGAAATAGAATCGGATAATGTTTCTCCGGAGGAAAATACGAAAGATACAAAAGATGATACCGAAGGCATGATAGCGGAGCCGGAGATCACCCATGCAGACTGGTCAGACTATTTTAACGGACGGAACGGAACGGCGGTTCTATATGATGCTTCCAACAGGCGTTATACAATCTATAATGATGAGCTTGCCGAGACCAGGCGATCTCCCTGTTCCACCTTTAAGATTATTTCTTCCCTGACAGCGCTGGAACATGGAATCCTTGAGCCGGAGGATTCTGTCAGAACATGGAGCGGCGAAGTATTTTGGAACGAGGAATGGAATAGGGATATCGATTTCAAAGAAGCATTCCGTACTTCCTGCGTGTGGTATTACAGACAGCTCATAGACGATATTGGGCAGGACAGGATGCAGGCGGAACTGGAAAAGCTTTCGTATGGCAATTGTGATAGTTCTGATTGGGAGGGGCGGTTGAATACAAACAATAACAACCGGGCTTTGACCGGATTTTGGCTTGAATCGTCTTTGATGATTTCCCCGAAAGAACAGGCGGAAGTAATGGAACGCATCTTTGGTGAAAATTCGGAATATTCAGAAGAAACACGAAGTGAATTAAAACAGGTCATGCTGGTAAGGGAGCAGGAGCGGACAGACTTTTCAGTCTATGGGAAAACGGGGATGGGTAAAACAGACGGCATGGTTGTTGATGCATGGTTTACCGGATTTGCAGAAACCGCAGAGGGAAATCTATATTTTTGTGTGCGTCTCGGAAGAACAGACGGCAGGGACGTATCCAGTGCATTGGCAAAGGAAATTGCGATTCAAATTGTATCAGACTATCCGTTTGTGTAGATCAACTAATGAAAGCACAGGATACGTGAACCGCATGTCCTGTGCCGTGAGAAGAAGGCGGTTAGGCACCGCCTCCTGTCAATCTCCGATATGCTATGTATAAGGCAGCTCTACATTACATGATCAGATAGAAAAAAGTTTTGCCATCAAGTAAACAAGAATAAAAGATATCGCTGCACTTCCAAGCATATACATTACAGTTTGATAGGGACGTTTTCCGATTTCCTGCTGTTCTTCCATTTCATCTAATCTTTGTCCTTCTGTAAAGGCAACAATTTCTTTATAGGTTGAAATATGATTTTCTTTTTTGACTTTATCTGCTTTACATGCAAAATATACTGCGATTGCGTACACCGCACTCCACGGGATCAGTCCATACCATTCCATGAACGCTATAAACGGAACAAATGTAATAACTGTTAGAATCAAAAATACAGCATAAATACCTCCATATTTATTGAGTTTTGTAATTTCTGTTTCCTTGATTTCTTCTTTCATAGTTTCAACATCTCCTTTCATTAACTGGTCAAGAGATACGTTGAATACAGAACTTAGCAGTAATACGCTATGAATATCCGGATAGTTTTTTCCCGTTTCCCAATTAGAGACTGTCTGTCTGCTCACATAGACTTTTTCTGCCAGTTCTTCTTGGGAAATCCCCATATTACTGCGGTATTTTTTTATTTGTGCGCCAACTTCCAACTTTCTTCCTCCTTCCGTTGTTTGTCGATTGATATGTATCCTTGAACCATCGGGATTTTATCATTCAACAAACCAGGTTTCTACCAAAAAGATTTGACTTTTAGACAAAATCCCTATGTCAAATCCTTTTGACACGGGGATTGATCTATGTGAATTATAATCCTGCAGATTTTTTACAGAAAATAAGCAAATGAGAGAATTTCAATTTTAGAAACTGGAAAACTTTAAGAAATGAGAAGAAAATCATGTCAGAGCATCCATTGAAGATCAGGCAGATCACAGGATTACGTATAAGTCTTAATGATTTCTTCGGCAATGGTTTGTTTAGTAATACAGCGATCCATTGCCTGTTTTGCGATATAGCGGTGAGCATCGGGTTCATTCATATTTAATTCACGGATTAAAATCCATTTTGCCTGGTTGACAAGACGGATTTCTGCCATTTTTTCTTGGATAGACAGGGTTTTCTTTTCAAATTGCCGCAATCGCTCTCTGGCGCTTTCCATCCAGTTCAGGGCATGTAGTATGGTTGACTTTGATGTTGGTTTTGGCAGTGTAAACACACCGTATGCAACAACCTGATCGTGAATACCGTCATATATATCGTTTTTTACCAAAAGCAGCACAGCGGATTGCTGATTGGTACAGGTGTCAATTGCAAAACGAGTACCGATATCATCCGGCAAAGGCGCGTTGATGATGACAAAATCAAAAGGTTGTTCGGCGAGTATCCGTTTGGCGGCGCTGACGCTGGCAGCAGTTTGAATCGGGAAATATCTTGTTTCGGGGAGCAGGTCGGTAAAGGCAGAGGTGAAGTGATCTGCTGCAGACACAATGAGTATACTGTAAATCCGTTCTTTGAAACTCATTTTGCACCTCCTTTTTCTTTGGCTTACATTATCTATTACAATAGATGTCTAATATAGCATCCGGTATGTGTTTTTTGATAAAATCGCTGCCTGCAGCTGCTGCACGGGCAGATTTCAGACTGCCGGGCAGCTGTTTAAAATTGGCAAGGACAGCTGCATCTGCTTTATACAGATTGATATCCGCAGGGGACGGCAGCTTTAGTTTATTCTCGATTCCATCGAGAACGGCATAGATTATCAGGGCAAATATCAGGTAAGTATTTGCAGCCGGATCAGGAGAACGAAGTTCAATACGACGGTATTCACCGACAGCGGCAGGGATTCTTACAAGCTGTGAACGGTTCTCTCTGGACCAGGAAATATATTTTGGCGCTTTGCTGCTGCCAAAACGATGATAAGAACTTTCGGTTGAATTTAAAAATACCGTCATATCAGCAATTTTATCCAATATCCCTGCGATCAAGTAATTCATATTGTCTGCATCGTACTTTGATTTGACGGATATATTGATATGGAAGCCGTTTCCGGGCTCGTTTTCCAGTGGCTTTGGGCTGAAATCAGCGTATAGGCCATTCTGCCGGGCGATTGTCTTTACAACCGTTTGAAACGTCATGGCGTTGTCTGCAGCGGTCAGCGGATCAGAATAGCGAAGATCGATTTCGTTTTGTCCCGGTCCTTCCTCGTGATGTGAGCTTTCCGGCTGGATTTCCATCTGCTCCAGAGTCAGGCATACTTCGCGGCGGATATTTTCGCCTTTGTCTTCCGGGGCGATATCCATATAAGAGGCATGATCGTAAGGTTCCCTGGTTGGATTTCCATTGTCATCCAGCTTGAACAGGTAAAACTCCTGCTCTGCGCCAAAGAAAAACTGATATCCGGAAATATTCGCTTTTTCAATCGCATTTTTTAAAATAGAACGCGTATCACATTCAAATATGTTTCCATTCGGATAAGTAATGCTGCAGAACATTCTTACGACACGTCCATGCTCTGGTCTCCACGGCAAAGGAACCAGCGTGTCTGGCTCAGGGTGCAGAAACAGATCGGAATAGTTTTCATCGCCGAAACCGGAGATAGCGGATGCGTCAATGGCAATGCCGTATTCAAAAGCGCGGGAAAGTTCCTGCGGCATAATGGATATGTTTTTCTGTTTGCCAAATACATCACAAAAGGCGAGGCGGATGAATTTTACATCTTCCTCCTGCACGTATTGGATTACCTCTTCTTTTGAATAATTCATAAGCTTACCTGCTTTCTTTTAATTTGCGACATACATCTGTTGATAGGGATTTTTGCTGTCCGGTGTGACGACCGTAAAAGGTTCGGATAACAGTTCGTCTGCAGAATAACCGAAGTCGAAACAGTATTCGGACAGATATTCCCGGATTTCCTCCAAATCCTCTGCGGCTGCACATCTTGCGGTAACCTGTTTTGGAAAACAGATTTTCTCACAGCTGCCGCGCAGGAACATTTTGCCGCCGTGCATTCCGGTACATGGGAAATTGCCTACAATGCGTCTGCCGTTTTTGTGAAATCCAAGTACAATAATGATGCCGCCGGCCTGATATTCTCCAAGGAAGCTTCCGGCGCATCCACCGATTATCATAACGGGAATTTTTTCCCTGTAAGCTTTCATATGGATTCCCGCACGGTATCCGGAATCGCCCTGTACATAGATTTTGCCGCCGCGCATGGCATAACCGGCGGCATCGCCGATGTTGCCGTGAATCAGGATTTTCCCATCGTTCATGGTATCGCCTACGGCATCCTGTGCATTGGCCTTCACGGTAATAGTGGCACTGTTTAAGTAGGCGCCAAGGGCATTTCCGGGTAACCCCTCGATTGTAAGGTTTTTGCCGGACATGCCGGCGGCGATAAACCTCTGGCCGCAGCAGCCTTTAATGGTACAGTCGCCGTCTGTCTTACGCAGCGCTTCATTTATAGCTCTGTAATCTAAATCTGCAGCATGAATGACCTGCATATTATATCACACCTCCCCAAAATTGTTTATGTTTTTAAGTGTAAGTAAGGAATAAATCGTAATTTTTCTGTATCGTTACTCACCGGCATGAGAAATACCGAGTATTTCCAGTTCTTTTTCCGTTAATCCGATGCCGCGCAGCATCAGCCGGTTTCCCTGCAGCGCCTCAATGGAATTGATTCCCATTCCGCCCATCAGCTCTTTGATTTCGTGCTTCCATGCTGTCATAAGATTAAACAGCCGCTCGCTTCCGGCTTCCGGATTAAGCCTTTTTACAAGCTCAGGACGCTGGGTTGCGATTCCCCAGTTGCATTTACCGCTTTGGCAGGTACGGCAAAGATGGCATCCAAGAGCAAGG